>MTKW01004138.1_pt1 | contig 41241 bp, 38 predicted proteins | sample 1042761 | NCBI WGS metagenome assembly MTKW01 (sample SAMN06205366, study PRJNA360243) | anaerobic digester metagenome | biome: Wastewater treatment plant; feature: Anaerobic digester sludge; material: sludge; isolation source: anaerobic digester fed with sludge from wastewater treatment plant ... | reverse complement strand
GACTACACTGCCCCCTCTGACCTATGACTTCAGACCTCCCTCCTCTGCTTTTAGACCTTATCCCTTATCCCTGTCTCCAAAGGAATCCCCTATAGCCTATCCCCTATCCCATTTAAGTATAGGCTTTCGGGCCGCCCTTACCTCATCTATTCTCTTTATAGCTGTATTGTTAGGGGCATTTTTCAGAAGTTCTGGCTTTTCCCTTGCCTCCTTACTAATCTTAATCATTACCTCAATAAAGTTCTCTAACTCCTCTAGACTTTCTGTTTCAGTAGGTTCGATCATTAGAGCCTCCGGTATAATAAGGGGGAAATACATTGTAGGAGGATGATAGCCATAATCTATTATCCTCTTTGCTATATCTAGGGTGGTTACCTCTCCTAGTTGGTCCCCTAGTCCCCCTAATACAAATTCATGCATACAGGTTTCATCAATAGGTAGATAATAATGTTCCTTTAGCCTTTCCTGGATATAATTTGCATTTAATACCGCCATTTCACTGGCCCTCTTCAAACCCTCTGCTCCCATGGTAAGAATATAGCTATAGGCTCTAACAAGGACACCAAAATTTCCATAAAAACTCTTAACCTTTCCTATGGAATCTGGATAATTATCATTTAAAATATAGTTTTCCTCTTGTTTTTCAATAATTGGTAGGGGTAAAAATGGTCTTAAATTCTCCTTTACTCCCACTGGGCCACTTCCTGGTCCTCCCCCCCCATGGGGTGTGGAAAAAGTTTTATGTAGATTTAAATGAACCACATCAAAGCCCATATCTCCCGGTCGAGCCTTCCCCATAATGGCATTTAGATTAGCTCCATCATAATATAATAGGCCCCCAGCTTCATGAACTAATCTTGAAATCTCTTCTATATTTCTCTCAAATAATCCAAGGGTACTAGGATTGGTAAGCATTAAGCCTGCCACCTCATCATCTAATACTTTCTTTAGACTATTTAAATCAATATCTCCCCTATAATCAGACTGCACCTCTACCACATTAAATCCTGCTACATGGGCAGTGGCTGGATTGGTGCCATGGGCCGAATCCGGCACAATTATCTTAGTTCTCTTAGTATCCCCTCTTTTTTTATGGTAGGCCTTTATCATCATAAGACCAACTAACTCTCCCTGGGCGCCTGCAGCCGGTTGGAGGGTAAAATGGTCCATTCCCGTTATTTCACATAAGTCATTACTTAGATTATACATAAGTTCCAGGGACCCTTGAATATTTTCTAATGATTGATAAGGATGTAAGGTGGTAAATTTTGATAACCCTGCCATCTCCTCATTAATCTTAGGGTTGTATTTCATAGTACAGGAACCTAGGGGATAAAAGCCAATATCCACCCCATAGTTTTTCTTACTCAAGGCTGTATAGTGACGAATAATTTGATTTTCACTTACCTCTGGTAAATGTAGTTCCTCTTCCCTTAATAAGTTTTCAGGTATTTCTACTTCATTTTCCAACTCCCATTTTGGAAGGGTGTATCCTATTCGGTCTTTTTTTGATATTTCAAATATTAACTTATCATAGTTCTTCATAGGATCTCCTCCAATACCTTTACTAGATTATCTATCTCTTCTTTTGTTCTCTTTTCTGTTACGCAGAAAAGCACTTGATTCTTCCGCTCTGGATAGGACTTTACTAGATTGTAACCCCCTATAATGCCTTTTTCTAATAATCTTTCATTTAGCTTATCCACATCCATAGTAGTTTCTAGTACAAATTCCTTAAAAAAGGGTTTATCAAATACCTTTTTAAACTTCCCGGTTTTTAGCAGTTGATTATAAGTATAATGGGCCTTTTGACTAGATTGAAGGGCAACTTCTTTTAATCCTTTTTTACCTAAGGTTGCCATATAGATAGTAGCAGTTAGGGCATTTAATGACTGATTGGAACAGATATTCGAAATTGCCTTTTCCCTTCTAATATGCTGTTCCCTGGCCTGCAATGTCAATGTAAAGCCCCGATTCCCCTCCCTATCTTCTGATTGACCTACTATACGCCCCGGCATCTTTCGCATTAGAGCTTTTTTTACCGCCATAAATCCTAGATAGGGCCCACCAAAGTTTAATGAATTTCCAAGGGATTGCCCTTCCCCTACGGCAATATCTGCCCCATATTCTCCTGGTGTTTTTAATATCCCTAAGGAAATAGGATCCACATTCATTATCATCAGTGCTTTATTTTCTTTAGCTATATCTGCAACTTCTGAACAATCCTCAATTATGCCAAAGAAATTTGGGTTTTGTACAATTATCCCTAGACAATCTTTATCCACTAAATCTTTTAAATGTTCTAGGTCTGTAACCCCATCCTTTATATCTATTTCTTTAACCTTCACACCCTTAACATCCATATAGGTTTTTAGTACCTGACGGGTTTCCGGGTGAACGGTCTTGGATACAATGATAGTGTCCCCTTTTTGTTTATCAAGGGCTATTAGGGCTGCCTCTGCCGTAGCGGAGGCTCCATCATATAGTGAGGCATTGGAAATATCCATTCCTGTTAAATCTGCTATCATTGTTTGGTATTCAAAAATAGCCTGGAGGGTCCCCTGGTTTATTTCCGCCTGATAGGGTGTATAGGAAGTATAGAATTCACTTCTAAATACCAGATGAGGCACTATTGAAGGAATATAGTGGTCATATGCTCCTGCCCCAAGAAAACAGGTCAGCTCCTGGGCGGTTCTATTTTTTCTTGCCATGTTCACTATTTTTTCCCTTACCTCAATCTCTGAAAGGGGAGGCCCTAGATCTAGACTTCTATTTAATCTTATAGACTTTGGGATGTCTTCAAATAGTTCATCAATACTGTCCTTCCCCAAAAGGCCTAGCATGGTTTTCTCATCATCTTTTGTATTGGGAATATAGGGAAACATCTCTATTCCTCCTTAGCACAAAATTCCTGATATTCTTTCCCACTTAGTAAATCATCTAATTCACTTTTATCGGCAATTTTCACTTTTATTATCCAGTTTTCGTAGGCATCTTCATTAATAAGCTCTGGTTGATCCTCTAAATCCTCATTGACCTCCATTATTGTACCACTAATAGGCATATATAAATCAGATACCGCCTTAACAGACTCAACTACTCCAAAGCTCTCCTCCACCTCATAGTCTTCACCAACTTCTGGTAACTCCACATACACAATATCTCCTAATTCACTTTGGGCATAATCGGAAATTCCTACATAGGCTATTTCTCCTTCCACCCTAACCCACTCATGTTCTTTAGAATAAAGTAAATCTGTAGGTGTTTTCATTTTATTTTCCTCCTTAAAATTTTTTAATTTTATTTTTTCCTTTTATAAAAGTTTTTACTTACTATTTTACCGGTGAAGACTTTTTTTCTTATTTCCACCTGAACTTCCTGGCCTAAAGTGGCCTGTTCTTTTTCAATTAGTGCCATGGCAATATTAGTTTTTAAGGTAGGAGAGCGATATCCGGTGGTAATTTCTCCAATAGGCCTTCCATCCAGTAATACCCTATAGCCCTGCCTTGGTATTCCCCTTTCCAGTTCAATACCTACCAGTTTTCTTTTTAAGCCTTCTTCCCTTTGTTTTAGTAATGCTTCCTTGCCTATAAAATCCCCTTTATCCAATTTTACAAAAAAGGATAATCCCCCTTCTAAAGGTGTAATATCCTCGCTTATTTCATTACCATAGAGGGGAAGTCCTGCTTCAAACCTAAGGGTATCTCGGGCCCCTAGACCTGCCGGTTGTATGCCAAAGTCCTTGCCTAGATTTAAAAGAAGGTCCCATAATTTTGCCACATCTTCATTGGCACAATATATTTCAAAACCGTCTTCCCCAGTATAGCCAGTTCTAGATACTAAAACATTTATTCCCTGTATATTTGCTTCGGGATTAAAATAAAAGAATTTTAACTCTGATAAATCCATATCTATAGCCTGTCCTAAAACTTCTTCTGCCTTAGGCCCTTGTAATGCCAGGAGGGAATATTTATTGGATAGATCTTTAATACTTACATCCCAATCCTGGGAATTTTTTATTATCCAATTGTAGTCTTTCTGAGTATTCCCTGCATTTACCACCAATAAATAGTGTTTGCTATTATACTTATATACCAGTAAATCATCTAGAATACCCCCATCATGATTACACATAGGGGAATAGATTATCTGATTATCTATAAGATTGGAGATATCGTTAGTAATTAGCCTTTGGACAAAGGAGGCGGCATCCCCTCCACTGATTTCTATCTCTCCCATATGGGAAACATCAAATAATCCAACAGCATTTCTTATAGCCTGGTGTTCACTTATTATTCCTTCATATTGGACAGGCAATGCCCAACCGGAAAAATCTATGATTTTTCCCCCTAACTCCTTATGTACATTATAAAGTGGGGTTTTCTTTAAATTCTCCATTTATATCCTCCTCTTTATTAAAGCAAAAATAACCAGTTCTTTGCTTTTTATTTTTTTTCCCTTCTTTTTTTAATAATCTTTTTATATCTATTCTTTTGCTGTTCTACCTTATTTAGAATATAATTTTCAATATCCTTATTGTACTTGATTGATAAATATATTATTATCAGACTTAAAATTCCAAGAATTATCCACATAGGTAATGATAGGGTTATTATACCACTACCCACAAGGGTGGATACAAATAATCCTGGCACCCTGCCCACTATAACAAAAAATAAGAATAAGGAGAAATTCATTCCGGAAATTCCTGCCAGTAGACAAAGGGCATCATCAGGAAAAAAGGGTAAAATAAACAATATAAAAAGCCCTATGCTGTATTTCTCGGATACTAGCCTACTATATTTTTCATAAGATTTCCTACCTATTAATCTTATTACTAATGGCTTACCAAAGGTCTTTGCCAAATAAAAGGCCACAAGGGATCCTAATAATATTCCAAAGATATTAAGTAAAAATCCCCAGAACACACCATAAAGGGCTCCTGCCACTAAGGATGTAATCATCCCCGGTATAGGGGATATAACTACCTGAATAATCTGGATAATAATTATAATAATAGGCCCTAGGGCACCGTAGCTAATAATATACTCCTTTATTCTTTCCGGGTTAGAAGTAAAATCCTTTAGATTATAATAAACTGAGGGAATGTTCATTAAATAGATAAAGGCCAATATTCCAATTATAGTTAATATAGTAAAAACTTTTTTCTTCAAATTCTCTACCCCTCATTTTTATAAAGATAACTTTCCTTATCTTTAACAAATACTTACCCTTTTATAATAATTTAAATAAAAATTATTATAAAATGAATCCTTAATTTAATAAAGAAGTACAGCTTTTCTACAAAATAAAACAAAGGGTGAATTTGTTCATCCAAGAACTGTTCACCCATAACCTGGCCTATGCCTCCAAGAGATTTTGTTTATATTCAATATATTTATTCCTTAATTCATCTACCTTCTCATTCATTAAAATATGCAAATCTGAGGCTTTTTGATAATCCCCTTGGTGGAGGGCCTTTCTAATCCTTCCTATAATAGATAAGTTATTAGTAGAATCTTTCATAAGTTCTTTTCGTAAGTTATTTATATTTTTCCAATGGATATTATCTAGGTCAGTGACGGTATCCTCCCCATGAAGCTCTTTACATTCCCTAATCAATTGTACATTATCAAAGATAACCCTACCTTCTAATTCATTGGTCCACTTATCAATGGTACTGACAATTACGGAATTTATAATATCTTTAGTCATCACATTTCCCCTTAAAAGTATGGCTATTCTTTCTTTATACTTCTCTAGATTTTGTATGTTTTCCCAAGGAGTGGCAGGGTGAACCCCAAACAGCTTATCCCTTTCTTCCTTGGTAAAATGTTCAAATACATTTAATTCGCTTCTATATACCCTATCTTTATCCAGATAAAAGCTCTCTTCTCCAGCTTTTTTTGAAATTTCCCTCTCTAATTCCCTATTACTCTTTCCACTTTCTGCAGCTGCTATCATCCCATCTAACATGGTCTGATAGAGGGAGGAAATTACTAAATATGTATTAGAAAAAGGATTAGGGGAACGGACTTCTAACCTTGTGGCCATAGGCTTTAATATGTCCCTAACTAAACAGACCAGCACTGACCGGTTTCTAGAAGGAATTTCTGGGCTGTGACCTAAAGATGTTACTACACATACAGGGGCTTCAAAACCTGGTTTTAATCTATTGAAGGCATCTATACTAGAGTTGATAAAGGGATTAATTATCTCATAATTTCTTAATATACCCATCAAGGCACCATACCCTAATATACTTAAAAAGTCCTCCTTCAGCTTCACAGGGGCAAAAAGATTTCGATAGCTTCCATCTTTTAGCTTAGCGGATACACCCAGATGGGTATGTTTCCCACTGCCAGCTACACCTTCTATAGGCTTTGCCCTAAAGGTTACCTCTAATCCATACCTATGAAAAGTATCCTCCACAATCCGTCTAATAAACAATTCATTGTCAGCTGTTTGAAGGGCTTTATTGGTATGTTTCCAGTCAATCTCCAACTGCTCCATAACATGGTTTGTTCTTCCGTCTACGCCAATTTTGCTCCTTACTCCTCCCACTTCCTTATGGCCCATTTCCGGTTGAAATCCATACCTTCCCATTTTTATAATGGTTTTTTCTAAAGCTGTACGTACTGTCCCGGATGTTCGCTGCCAATATTGTTCCTTTAAGGCCTGGGAAGTGTGCAATTTTTCTATATTTGCCAGGTCTTCAGGAGTTTTAACCCAGAACTCCAATTCTGTTGCAGAGGTAAGTTCTATTTCCTGGATATCCTCAATGCTATCTATTCCCACATTCTCCAATAGATGGGGGTGTATTTTTAATAGTTCCATTACCGACTTTTTAAAAAAGTTAAAAGCCCTCTCTAAAATGGCCCGAGACCCCACCCTTTTGTTTTCATGGATTAAAAATGATGGGATAATCAGGGTGCCCACAGGTAAATTGGTCTCCTCATCTAAAAGGTCATAATTATAATCTATAAACCAATTTACATTTAAATCTGGAATAATATCTAGTTTGGCATTATTTAATGTGGCAATTTCATGGAGCACCACACTGGAGCCATCTGTCTGAATACCAAATTCTAAAAAGTCCTCCATATCATCAATAAATATGTTTATAGGTATTTTTTCATCTGTGGCATTGCCCCCTAGGTCAATTCCCATAAAGGATACAAATTTAACTTCGCTATGGTCTTTTAATATCTTTTTTAGGGAATCACAATTATGTTCCTCTGGCGGTATCTTATAAAGCAATTTCATTGGCTCCTCCTTTATCCTTTTACCTGATTAAATAGCCTAATTAATTATATATACTTTCTCCAATATTTTCAATCAGAAGATAGAACTTCCTTGTAAATATCTTCTATTAATGTCCTTGGGATAGATAAGCCCTGCCATATTTCTTGTGCTTTTACAGCCTGACCTACCAACATAAATAACCCATTGGCTGTTTTTAGCCCCAATTGGTGGCTAAGTTTTAAGAAAAGTGTCTCTACAGGATTATAGTTTAAGTCAATTGCCCATTGAAACTTTGATAATACTCCTTTATCTACCGGTGTTTCATTTACATATGGATACATTCCCAGGGGAGTACAATTTATTATTAGATCTAGATTCTTAATAGTTTTTAAATCCTCATAGGATAGTACCCGCAGATCCTGATATTTTGGAGTGGCCAAGTCCCTATACCGACTTACTAGAGAAATATCTTTTATATCTTTATCCAATAACAATCGGGATACCGCCTTAGCTGCTCCCCCTGTACCTAAAATTATGGCCCTTTTATTTCTTATGGGTATATTAAAATATTCCACAGTCTTTTCCAATCCAAAATAATCGGTATTATAGCCTAGCTTTTTATCTCCTTCTATTAGTATCGTATTGATGGCACCAATTTTTTCTCCCTCTTCTGAAATTTCATGGAGGTATTTCATCACTTCTACCTTATAGGGAATGGTTATATTAACCCCTTTAATACCCAAGGCACTAAGACCACATATCCCATCTTCCAGGTCTTCTTTTTTTACCTCAAAAGTATGATAGTGGCCATCAATATTAAGTTTTTCAAATATTAAGGAATGAATTTTAGGGGAAAGACTATAATTTATGCTTTCGCCTATTAAACCGTAAAGCTGTTTCATAATACACCTCCATAACCTGTTTAAAATAAGGTTTCCAAAATGACGAGGGTTTCGTTCCCTACAATAAAATACTGATGTTTTTCTTTCAATACCTGCCAAACCACTAGCCCCAATTCCCTACACTTGCATTTCTTTACTGACTTTCAATAGTCCTTTAAAGAATTCCTCTAAAGGTTTTTTAAATCTGGGATTTTTTAAATTATTTAAGGCCAGCTCTATCACCTCTTGCTCCCTTAAGGTGTTTAAAATAGGAAGATTATTTTTTTTCTTAAGTTGGCCTATTTTAATTGCTATTTCCATTCGGGATTCAAATAGTGACACCAAATGTCTATCTATTTCATCTATTTCTTCCCTTAATTTTGTTAGTTCATCCATGACCTACCCTCCATTTCTATCAATAAATCAAGAATAACTAGGGCAGTCCCCCCTTCTACCACTGGAATTGCCCTAGGTAAAATACAAGGGTCATGGCGACCTTTTATATTGATTTCAACTTCCTCCATACTCTCTATATTTACTGTTTTTTGAGTAAGTCCTATTGAAGGGGTAGGCTTTAATGCAATAGTAAATATTATTGGCATCCCATTAGATAGTCCCCCTACAATGCCCCCATTATGATTTTCTAGAGTCTTTATTTTACCATCCTTAATTATATACTCATCCTTTACTTGGCTACCTTTTGCATTACCCATATCAAATCCTATCCCAAATTCAATAGCCTTAACAGAGGGAATGGAAAACATCATTTGAGAAAGCCTGCTTTCTACTGAATGAAAGAAGGGTTCTCCTAGACCGACAGGTACATTAATAATAGCTGTTTCTATTGTTCCCCCTACTGAATCCCCTTCCTTTCTTACCTGGGATATTATTTTTTCCATCTTTCTTCCCTGGTCTTCATCTAATACGGGAAAGTGCCTGGCAGCTAAATCTAAAATAAGCTCTTCTTCCACTGAAATTTTGTTAAAAGACCTATCTTCTATATCTAGGATGCTTTTTATATGGCTGCCTATTGCGATATTCCTCTTCATTAGGATTTGTTTTGCTATGGCCCCTCCAAAGACAATGGGTGCAGTAAGTCTGCCGGAAAAATGTCCTCCTCCCCTATAGTCATTAAAACCTTTATATTTAATGTGGCCAGTATAGTCCCCATGGCCCGGTCGAATGAGATTTTTTATTTCCTTATAGTCTTCAGGTTTACTGTCCTTATTTCTTATAATTCCACAGAGGGGTGTACCAGTAGTCCTATTATTAAAATATCCACTGAGAATTTCAATTTCATCCCTTTCCCTTCTTTGGGAGGTAAGGTTATTCCATCCTGGAGCCCTTCTAGCCAATTCCCTGTTTATTAGTTCAAAATCCAAAGATAAACCTGGCGGAAGGCCCCCTATAACTATTCCAATGGCACTGCCATGGGATTCGCCGAAAATTGAAAGTATTATATTTTTACCCCATATTCCCCTCATTTATTCTCCCCCCTAGTCTGGTAAAGTCTTGCCAAAACCCTGGATATGACTTATTGACCACATCCTTATTGTTTATAATAATGGGTTGTGTAGATTTAATAGAAGCTATAGCCAAGGCCATAGCTATTCTATGGTCATTATAGCAATCTACCACCCCTCCTTTTAGGTTATCTACCCCTTCTATAATCAGTCCTTCTTCTAGTTCTATCACTTTAGCTCCCAATTTATTTAATTGGGTAGCAATAGCCTGTAAGCGATCAGATTCTTTCAGCCGCAGTCTTTTCCCCTTAATAATTTTTGTAGTCCCTTTACTTAATGAGCCTAATACCGCCAAAATAGGCACCAGATCAGGGTATTGGGAACCGTCTATTATTATACCCTTGGTAAGGGAGGCCTTAGTAGTTATCTCCTCTTTTCCAATGGCAATATCTCCATTCATCCTCTTTATAAGATCTATAATCTTTTTATCTCCCTGGGAGGAATTTATATTTAGGCCAGTAGTTTTTACTTCTCCCCCCAAAAGTCCTGCCACCAGCCAAAAGGCTGATTGAGAGAAATCCCCTTCAACTATGTAGTTTATGGGCTGATAGGTTTGGTTGCCCCTTATTAAAAATTCTTTGTATTCCTTGTTATCTATCTCTATTCCAAATTCTTTCAATACATCTATAGTTAGATCAATATAAGCCTTAGATTCTAAATTTCCAACTATATAAATTCTAGAATCCTCCTGAAGTGTGGGAAGGACAAAGAGTAAACCAGTGATAAACTGGGAACTGATATCCCCTGCTATTTTAAATGTTCCCGGTTTAAGAATTCCCCTTATACTTATTGGAAGACCTCCACTAGTAGTTTTATAAAATATATTTTGTTCTTGAAATATTTTATAATATGGTTCTAATGGCCTTTTTACCAGTCTTCCCCGTCCCCTAAAGGTAATTTCCTTCCCTGTTAAGGTAGCTAATGGCAGAAGAAAGCGTAGGGTGGAACCGGATTCTCCACAGTCTATTGTGTACCCCCTAAGCTCTAGGGCTAGATTTCCCCTTATCCTTAGATTGTATTTATCTTCTTTCCCGCTTTTTTGTAAATCTATATCCATTCCTAAGGTTTTAAGACCATTGCAGGTATGTAAAATATCCTGGGATAAAATTATATTTTCTATTCTACTTAATCCATTACAAAGACCACTGGCTATGATTGCCCTATGGCTTAAGCTTTTTGAAGGTGGTGCTTTCACCTTTCCTTTTAGTACTGTAGGTAGGATTTCTATTCCTTTCATATAGCCCCTCCAGATTTTGTCTTATGGGGGAAAAATTCTTTGAAAAATATTTTTCTAGATAGATTTTTAATAATTCCTTCTCCAATGTCCTTTATCAGTATTATATCTATATTATTCCCCTTGCTTTTTTTGTCCAATGCTAGGGTCTTTAATATTTCTCCCCTATCCATATCTGGCAATCTATAGGGTAGTCCAAACTTTTCTAAAACTTCCTTTATTTGATGGGTTATTCCCTCTTTGGTATAACCAGCTATCTCGCTTTTTAAAGTAATATTGTACATACCAATAGCTATTGCCTCTCCATGGGTGTATTTTTCATAATTAAAATATTTTTCAATAACATGACCTATGGTATGGCCAAAATTTAATAACATCCTATTTCCTCTATCTTTTTCATCCTCCATAACTATTTTACCTTTGATATTACAACAGGTAAAAATTATATCCTCTATTTCTCTATCTATTTCTTCTTTTGATAACATCAGTAATTGATGGAAAAGATTTTTATCTGCAATACAGGCATATTTTATTGCCTCCGCCATTCCATTATTAAATTCTCTGGTATCTAAGGTGCACAATAGATTTGGATCTATAAATACCCCCTTTGGCTGATAAAAACTTCCTACTAAGTTTTTTCCCTCTGGAAGGTTTACCGCCACCTTTCCCCCTATACTACTATCTATTTGGGCTAAAAGGGTGGTAGGTATGTGAATAAAGTCCATTCCCCTTAGATATGTGGCTGCGGCAAATCCCCCTACATCCCCTGCCACTCCTCCCCCCATGACTATGATAAGGTCCCCTCGAGTAATATTAAAATCCAATAATTTCCGGTATATAGAATCTAATATCCTTAAGGATTTACTCCCTTCCCCTCCTCTTATAGAGATGGTTTTCACCGAAAAACCATTATCTATAAGATGGGTTCTTATCTTACAGCCATAGAGATTATCCACATTCTCATCTATTATAAGGGCTATTTTTTTTCCCCTATTAATACCCTTTATAAAGTAAGAGATGTTATCTATTAGCCCTCTTTCTATGTAAATACTATATTTATCCTTAGCAAGATCTATATTTATTTCCTTCAAATTTAATTCTCCCTACATTTTTTATAATATCCTATTTTCTATTCTTGCAATTTCCTTTAGAGACTTCATAAGACTAGCAAATCTTTCAGTTTTTATAGATTGGTTTCCATCACATAATGCCTTAGAGGGATTATTATGCACCTCTATCATTATACCGTCTGCCCCCACTGCTATGGCCGCCTTGGCTAAAGGCTCCACCAGCCACCATAATCCAGTGGCATGACTAGGGTCTACAATTATTGGGAGATGACTTTTCTTTTTTATTATAGGTATGGCACTTAAATCCAATGTATTTCGGGTATAATTTTCAAAGGTCCTTATACCCCTTTCACATAAAATGATATTTTCATTTCCCCCCAACATTATATATTCTGCGGCCATAAGAAATTCTTCTATTGTTGCAGAAAGACCTCTCTTTAATAAGATAGGTTTATCTATTCTTCCTAATTCTTTAAGGAGGTCATAGTTTTGCATATTTCTAGTTCCCACTTGGATTATATCCACATCTTCAACAAACCTGTCCAACATATGAACAGACATTAATTCACTTACTATGGGTAAACCGATAATATCCCTAGCTTTTTTTAAATAGTCTAAAGCTGAATCTCCAATTCCTTGAAAACTATAAGGTGATGTTCTGGGCTTAAAGGCTCCTCCCCTTAAAAAGCTTGCCCCTGCATCCTTTACTTCTTTCCCTATCTCTAAAATCTGTTCTTCACTTTCCACTGAACAGGGGCCAGCAATTATTGCAATATGGTCCTTACCTATGGTTTTATCTAGGACTTTAATAATAGTATCCTCTGGGTGGAAAAGTCTATTAACCTTTTTATAGGGTTCATTAACATAGACTATCTTATCAATGCTTCTATTGCCCTTTAATAAATCTATATTAATCTTGCTGGTATCACCTAAAAGGCCTAGTATCCTATGGTTTTGATTTTGGTATTCATTAACTTCACACCCAAGACTAATTATACTATCCTTTATTTTATCTATTTCCCTTTCTGATGCCTGTGCTTGCATAATGATAATCATAGTATTTACCTACCTATCCTCTTACTTACTATATATTTTCCAAATATTTGACATTAAATATATATATTTTCAGTATATATTTTCTGGCAATAGGTGTCAAAAAAATAGTGGGATTTTGTCCCACTATCCTTTTATCTTTATCCTATTTCTTTTATATCTTCTGGAGCTAAAACCTTAAACTCCCTTAACATATGATAAAATCTTGCCCCATGCCCTTCTGCTGCCTCCACTGTATATTGACTCTTTATTATAAAGCTTCCACCCTTGGTATTGTCTACCAAATAATAATTAACATATATATCATCATGTTTTTGTCCACTAGCCCCAAATAAGTGGATAGCCTTTAAGGGGTCCTCTATATTTCCATAATTTTTAAATCTCTTAAATTCATCCTTTAATGTGCTTTCCAATTCAATTGCTAATACTTCTGGTGTCTTATTCCCTACCTGGTTAATTTCAATAAACATTTCTGGCAAGTTTTCCGCCTTATTAATGGGTACTATCCTGTCCTTACCCTTTTCAATTTCCTTGGTATACATGGTTTCATCGATATAGATTACATATCCCATTTGCCCTTCTTTAAGAGTATAGTCCTTTTCCTCCTGGTCCCCTTCTATTTGTTCGGTAATTTTCTTTTGAGGGTCTAGTAATATTTTTATCTTATTTATTGCTGCCTGACCATATTGGGTGGTAGTAAGAAGTAAAAATACAAATACTGCTGCAATAGCCGCAAACCTTAAGAGGGAGGGCCTATTACTTTTTCTCCTAGTCATTCTAATACCCGCCTTTTCTTTATTTAATTCATTTTCTATCCCTTGCCAAACATCATCCTTTAACCCAGGTGCTGAATCAGTCCCTTCTATAAGAGCTTTTTTTATTTGGTCTTCTAAATTCTTAGTCATTGCTTATCCCCTCCCCATTATTTAAAATATTTTTTAATTTTTGCCTTCCCTTATATAGGCGAGATTTTACAGTATTAATATTTAAATCCAATATTTCACTTACTTCCTTTTCACTAAAATCCTGTAAATACTTTAGTATAATAGGCACCCTATTTATTTCATCAAGATTTTGAATAGCCTTATATAGTCCTTCATATTCCTGAAATGGATAAAAGTCCTCTTTGGAAAATTGTTTATTATTGATTATTTTCTCATCTATAGTTACGGCATCTGTAGAAAAATACATTATCCTTCTACATTCATTTATTAAAATCTTATAAAACCATGGTTTAAAATTCTTGCTGGTATCAAATTTAGAAATATTTCTATATACTCGGATAAATGTTTCTTGGACAGCATCTGCACCATTAGCATTATTTTTTGTTACAGCAATTGCAACTCTTAAGGCGTATTCAGCATATTTGTTATATAAAGTTGTAAAGGCTTTATGGTCTCCTTTTTTTATCTCTTTTATAAGCTTTTGTTCCATTTTGTCACCTCCTAAGTTAATATCACCAATTATAATGTAAAATTCTTTTTAGTAAAAGGAGACAATAATCCTTTTTATGTATGTATTATCCTGCTTTACTTTATAATAATTTACCCTTCTACTATATATACCTATTCAATAATAAAAAAGTTTTCAATTCATTAAAAGTTTATATTGATAATATCAGTAAATAAGAATGAAATAATAGGGGTAAAATATAAGTAGTTTTATTGACTAAAGTATATTTGTATGGTAATATTTTTCTAAGAAAGATTCTTATTTATTTCTTTTATAAAGAATTTAAGGGTTTTTCTATATATAAGGAGTGTTTAGTCCAAGTGGAGGATTTACCCTATACGGAACAATTTTATAAAAATAACAAATCAATGGGACATATAGCTCGGTTTATTCAAGCCTTTTTTATATGTCTTTTTTTGGTGTTTAAAATACTTTTAGGAGGTTATTCCCTTGTTCCCTAGTTCTATACTTTTACCCCTTCTTTTGCAATTATTTCTTATTTTAATAAATGCTATTTTTGCCAGTGCAGAAATATCCATTATCTCTATAAATGATAGCAAGCTTGCCCTCCTTAGCAAATCTGGAGATAAACGGGCCCGGCGCCTTACTGAACTAACAGACCAACCAGCTAAATTTCTTGCTACTATCCAGGTAGGCATCACTCTAGCTGGCTTTCTTGGAAGTGCCTTTGCCGCAGATAATTTTTCCGACCTAATAGTAAATTGGATTATTGGTATGGGATTTAATATTGCTCCCGCCACCCTAAATACAATAATAGTAGTAATAATAACCTTGATTCTATCTTATTTTACTCTAATCTTTGGGGAATTGGTGCCAAAGCAAATTGCTATGAGAAATGCAGAAAAAATTGCCCTTAATCTATCTGGTCTAATAAACTTCCTTTCCAAGATTATTAATCCTATTGTATGGTTGCTTATTAAATCCAGTAATGGACTATTAAGATTATTAGGATATGACCCTAATCTTAGTCCTGAAGAAGTCACCGAAGAAGAAATTCGTATGATGGTGGATGTGGGAAGTGAAAAGGGTTCTATAAACCTAAGTGAAAAGGAAATGATTCATAATATCTTTGAATTTGATAATAAGGATGCGGAGGATGTTATGACCCATAGAACGGAAGTTTCCCTATTATGGTTAGATGAAACTGAGGAACAATGGGAAAAAACCATTCATGAAAGTAGACATACCTACTATCCTATATGTGATGAGAGTACCGATAATATAGTAGGAGTATTAAATACCAAAGATTATTTCCGAATGAAGGATAAGAGTAGGGAAAATATTTTAAAAAATGCAGTAAAGCCCCCTTATCTTGTACCGGAAACAGTCCGTACTGATGTTCTTTTCCACAATATGAAGAAAAAACGTAATCACTTTGCCATTGTCTTAGATGAATATGGTGGGATGAACGGTATTATTACCATGAGCGATTTATTGGAAGAGATTGTAGGAGACCTAGATGATGATGACTCAGTACCAGCAGAACCTCCACCTATTGAACGAATAGATTCTAGAACTTGGAAAATACAGGGAACAGCGCCACTAAAAATGGTGGCTGAACACTTGGAGGTGGCTCTTCCTGATGAGGATTATGACACCTTTGGAGGTTTTGTATTTGGACTATTAGGGTCTATTCCAGAAGATGGCAGTACCCCTGAATTAGAGGTAATGGGTATGCATATAAAGGTAACCCAGGTAAAGGAGCATAGATTAGGCAGGGCTATTGTTTATTTGGAACATAAAAATATTGAGCCATAAGAGATAGTTTCTTTGTAAATGACTTTTGACATAATTTAATCTAGCTCTAAATATTAGAGTTTTGTTACAGCATAATTTAAGAAAAAAGTTACTTAGACATTGAATTTGTATGTTTGAGTGCTGTTAAGGTGCTCGACTGACAAATTCAATTTTCATTAACAATTGTATACTACTTATAATTAATGCTTATATATCCTATAATATATTTGTATTTTACATAATGTAAACGATTGATATAGGATTATATTGATAAGAAAAAATAGAATTCTTAGGAGGGCATTTTGTTATGATGTATTTAATTAAACCAACCAAAACTCTACAGGGCAATGTGCGTATTCCTGGTTCTAAGTCAGGAACTGCAAGAGGAATTATCTTAGCTTCTTTAGCAAAGGGAGAGAGTAGAATCTACAATCCCATACCTGGTATTGACAGCTACTCCATTATCGACTGTTGTAGAACTTTAGGGGCAAAAATTGATTGTTCTAATGATAATGAGTGGATAATTGAAGGTATCGGTATGGATCTAAAGGCTCCAAGTGCAGTATTGGATGTAGAAAATTCTGGAACTGGATTTTATATTCTTACAGTTGATGGAGCTATATCATATTGCTCACTTAATTCCCTATAGGTATGATTTCCTTGATTGTAAATTTCTACTATTTATTTTTTAAAGTTTTCTTCATAATATCTTTTTGACATGATTTTCTCCTCCTATAATCATTATACCATGTTCGGAGAAAAACTGTCCTATCTAGTATAGCCTATCCAAATACTCCTACTGTTAAAGAACCCCTAGAGGGAAAGGATTTGTCCATACAAAAAGCATCTTTAGAGCAAATAGCCTTATTAAATAATATGTTTAAACTAAACTCGGTGGGGGGGTATAAAAATTGAATGAAACAATAAATGAGATAAAAGGGTACATTGCAGAACTTAAGATCCCGGGTGTAAATCAGGGTCTAAGAATGAAAATAGAAGAAGCATATAAGCTAAACCAGTCCTACGAAGAGCTTTTAAGAGATATATTTATAGAAGCTTATGATATGAGAAAGGAAAATGGAAGAAAAAATAGAATTAGAAATGCTCGTTTTCCATATAAAAAGTATACAGAAGACCTCAAGATAGATTACCTTCCTGAGGAAGCAAGGAATAAATTTAAGGAACTTAGAACTCTAAACTTTATAGAAGAAGGTCAAAATATAATCCTAGCAGGAAACCCAGGTACAGGGAAAACCCATTTATCAATAGGGCTTGGTATAGATGCATGTAATAAAGGCTACAAGGTATTTTTTACAACAGTTGCTTCATTAATAAATGAACTTAAAGAAACGAGGAATGATAAAAAGCTATATACCTTTGAAAAAAGGTTCGAGAAATATGATCTAATAATCTTAGATGAACTCGGTTATATTTCATTTGATAGAGAGGGAAGCGAATTACTATTTACCTTTCTCTCCTTAAGGGCAGAAAGGAAATCTACAATAATAACTACCAACCTATCTTTTGATAGGTGGAATGAAATATTTAATGACGCAATACTTACAGCTGCACTAATAGATAGGATGACCCATAAATCTTATGTAATTAATATGAATGGGGATTCCTACAGAATAAAAGAAACCAAGGAGTGGTTAAATAGAACCAATTAATTTTTTTGCCAATTGGCCCAGTTTTCAATTAAAATATGGTACAGTTTTCGGTTGACAAATACAACAGACTATCGAAAGCAATCAAGAGCCTAAATAAGGCTCTTTTTTAGTGAGTAGGGTAGGCTGGAGACGTACCAGTCGAAGCGCACCGCATACACAAGTATGATGAGATAGTCCAATTAAAGCCAAATTGCCGGCACAACTTAAGCACCTACTTCCCAGGCATTACCACATTACCCAAAGTGCCCAACCCAAAGGAAGCTTTAAAGAATTACGAACAAGAACAAAAACAAAGAGCATTGGAGAGGGCTATAAGAAATCAGAAAAGGGTGGTTGAAGGTACTATTGATAAAGAGAATCTTAAGACAGAGAAAGGCAAATTAAGACAGATACAGGCTAATATGAGAAAGCATTTAGGGGATAACCCCCAGCTAAGAAGAGCATATAGGAGAGAAAAGGTTCACGGGAGTACAAGCAAAATTGATACTCCTGAGTTCTTAAGAATTAGCAATGCAGATAAATCTAATAGAAATACAGTTCATGCCATACAAGATGACCTAAACCTTATACCTATTGAGCATAGGGATAAATTAGAAGTTCTGTTAAAGAAATAAATATTGTATCCGAGGGAAATTCAAGATATGATAGAAAGAAAGGAATAATGCATATACTTGAAAATCCTGAACCTGGAGAAGTCATTCATGAGGTAGGGCATGCCATTGAGACTAAGTTAGATTTATACGAAAGAGAAGATTTTAAAAATATAGTTGAGGATATTTTAAAAGACAAAAGTTTGGGAGATATATTTTATGATAATGTTACTTTTGTAGACCCTATTATACGAATTGAATCTGAGAAGTTTGTTAGTGAATATCAAGGTCATATTTATGATTTTGATATGGTAAAATATATCAATACAGGTTATCTTATTGAACCAAAGCAACTAGGGGATTATTTTACAGAGGGCTATAGGATTTATGTAATGAATCCAGATCTTTTAAAAGAGAAAGATAAAAGGTTATATCAGTTTATAGATAGGGAGTTATGAGAATATGTTTGATAAATATAAGAAGGAATTTTTAATGATTAAACACCCTAGAGAAATTAATGATTTTAGAAAAAAATATCCTGGATTTAAGGATGACAAAGAAATGAGAATTCATTTTGCTAATATATGTAAAAAGCATATGAAATTAGATACGGTTGACGACCACAGCGACCCAAGAGAAGCGTTTAGAAATAAGTAAGCACTTACTAAATAAAATAGGCTCTTTGTCAAATGGTGTTGGTAGATAAAAATTGACAAAGAGCCTTATTAACAAGAAAGAGTAGTTTAATTCAGTTTACACAAAATATTTTACAGGCTCTTTTTGTTCGTTATTTTACTGCATGTAAAAACTTATATTCCATATAGGTATAGAGACTAAGTTCCTAAATTTAAATGATTTATTCTATATTTTTTATGTTTGATCTGATTGCCACAACTATAACTTGTGCCTTAAACTCTTCAAAGTTGATGTAAATATTTAGTCTCCATAAGGGTAACCATTTTCTCCCATAGTGGAAAGAACACCATATTCACTAGACCTTAGCAATTCTATGGCTGATTCATTATCCATCATTCTATCTTTTCTTCTTAGTTCCTTAAACATATTTTAATCCTTCTTATCACAATTTATCACCATATATCTTCTTTTAGTAATATAGTGAACTTGCCCCTATTGCTTAATTATTATATATGCTTTTTAAATCTTTTTAGACCCTTTATTCACCAAAGCTTCTCCCTTATCTTATATTTAATTAAAAAACAGGGAAGTCTATTACATTTTTTATGGTAATAGTTCTATCCCTGTATATTTTAATAATTAATATATCTTTTCTTTATTTTTTTAATATCTTTGTTACCAGTGGCGCCCTTAATCTACTGACTGTTGGAAAATCTGACCCTAACAATGGCTTTACATAAGAGTAAAACTCATCAGTAACATTGTTGCCAGCACTATTAATAAATTCATCCGGCATAAGTCTAGTCTTCCCTCCAATATCCCGTACATCTTCTAATACATAATCTACTGCATAATTACCAACTCGTTTTATGGTCACTGAACCATCTAAGTTGGCCCATAGGGCAAATTGGACTGCCTTTTCCCCTACTTCTCTGGCCTCCCTTTGGTCCACATCAGAAACATTCCCAGCAAAGGAACGTTGTAAGTATCCAAAGGTATCTGACCTTACCCTTTTAATATTAAGATTCTTTTTGATTTCCTCAGCTAATAATTCCCCTAAAGCTCCTCCTCCTAAGTGGACATTACCATGGGCATCCTTTTCTACATTTTCCACCAATTTAGTGGCAATAGCTACTCCCTTCTCATCTTGTACCCCTTCGGACACTGCAATCACACATCTTCCGTATCTATCATATACTTCCTTTACATCCTCCAAAAATTTTTCAATGCTAAATGCCCTTTCTGGTACATATACTAAATGGGGACCATCCTCTGGGTAAACCCTACCAGCTGCTGCTGCGGCTGTTAGAAAACCAGCATGTCTACCCATAACAACCCCAATATATATACCTCCAAAGGACCTATTATCTAAATTAGCCCCCATAAAGGCTTGGGCAACAAATCTTGCAGCAGAGCCATAGCCAGGTGTATGGTCATTTAGTACCAAATCATTGTCTATGGTCTTAGGAATATGTACCGCCCTAAAATCATAGTTTGCTTTTTGAGCATAGTCTTTTACTATTCTTACAGTATCTGAGGAATCATTTCCTCCTATAAAAAAGAAGTATCGAACATCATGGGCCTTTAGCACCTTAAATATCTCCGCACAATATGCCTCATCTGGCTTTACCCTTGTGGAAAGTAAGGCGGCAGCCGGTGTTCTGGCTATAGCTTCTAAGTTTTCGGAAGTTTCTTGACTTAGATCTATAAAGTTTTCATTTACTATTCCCTCTACTCCATTTAATGCCCCATAAACCTTTGTAACCTGTGGAAATTTTCTTGATTCTAATACTGCACCAACTAGGGATTGGTTTATAACATGAGTTGGGCCACCACCCTGGGCAATAACTACCTTACCTGATAATCTCATAACCTACCTCCTATTTCTTGTGTATTTTATTTGTCCCCGAATTAATGGAGAAAAAATAATAAGCGGGACAATTTAGTCCAAGCAGGACAAATTTGTTTAATTGTATTTTACCATATTTTAATAGGTTTTGCGATAGTATTATGATTTATTCCATTATTAATAAATATTACTCATTTTCAAGGGTAATTTTATTTTCATTATCCTGTAATAGCTGAGCTATTCCTTCAAGTTTGGTACCCTGACAATCTGGACAATTACATTCCTCTTGAATATATTTTGGTTCTGTATAGACTGATACATTACCTTCAAAATTTCTTATAACAATCTTATGGTCAGTTCGGGAAATAATATATTGGGGCATAACGGGAACCTTTCCGCCCCCTCCTGGTGCATCTATAATATAATTAGGTATTGCAAAACCGGAAGTATGTCCAATTAGTCCTTCCATAATCTCTATTCCTTTGCCAATGGAAGTCCTGAAATGTTCAATACCTAAGGAAAGGTCACATTGATATAAATAATATGGTCGAACTCGGATTTTTACTAATTCATGGACCAATCTTTTCATTTTATGAACACAATCATTAATGCCCCTTAAGAGTACAGTCTGATTTCCTAAGGGAATACCAGCATCTGCCAAAATTCTACAAGCCTCTTTGGACTCAGGTGTTATCTCATTAACATGGTTAAAATGGGTATTTATCCATATAGGATGGTAGCCCTTTAACATATTTACTAAGTCTGGAGTAATTCTTTGAGGTAAAACTACTGGCACCCTAGTTCCAATTCTGATAACCTCCACATGGGGTATAGCATTTAAGTTTTTTATAATATATTCTAACTTATCATTGGAGACCATTAGTGCATCTCCACCAGATAATAATACATCCCTTACCTTTGGTGTATTCCGAATATAATCTAAACCCTTTTCAATTAATTCCATTCCAATAAAAGCATCCCTCTGTCCTGCAAATCGCCTACGAGTACAATGGCGACAGTACATGGAGCATTGATCAGTGATTAGAAAAAGTAATCTATCCGGATATCTATGGATAATCCCCCTAACCGGTGAATCCTCGTCTTCAAAAAGAGGGTCTTCAAGATCGGCCTTCCCCTTTATTAATTCTAATGATGTGGGTACTGCTTGTTTACGGATGGGATCTTCAGGATCATCAGCATCTATTAAGCTGGCATAATAAGGAGTAATAGCCATCCGCAGAAATTTTAAACATTCCTCAATACCTGTTTCTTCCTGGGGAGTTAACTTAATTATTTTCCCTAATTGTTCTATGGTGGTAATTCTATTTCTTTCCTGCCATTTCCAATCATTCCATTGATCAGGTGTAACATCCTTCCATAAAGATATTTCCTTATAATCCCTCAATAATATCCCTCCTTTTCTTTATTACAATTAAATAAATCTCAATTCTAGCAACTCAATTTCGACTACAAGTTGTCGGTTTCGACAAAAAATTTGTATTTCGGTTTTTCTGACTATACCCACCCCACTGGTATAAATATAGAAAGGTTAAGAAATACAAAAATTTTTCTTTAAAGTTTAGATATGATTATATCATATACCTTTTAAAAATAGAATATTTTTTTTGTAAAAACTTTACATAATTTTTGATAAGATATTTTATAGGCAATAAAGCCTACCACTCCATTAATTCTATGGGCGATAGGCTATAATTTCTACATCCATCTTAAAGTTACATCTTCTCAGGTGCACTAATTCCTAAAATCTTCAATACATTATATATTACTTGCCTAGTAGAAGAAATCAACAATAGTCGAGCCTTCATCAATTCTCTATCTTCTACCTTTACTCTACAGGCATTATAAAAGCTGTGTAAAAGGGAAGCCACATCTAAAACATACCTTGTTATTCGGCTAGGTTCTAAATTGCGAGCCGCTATTTCTATTTCCCCCGGTAATTCTGCCAATTTACGCATTAAATCCAGCTCCTGCTCTTCCTTTAGCAAAGATGGATTTGCTTGATTAATATCTTCCGCTGAAAGACCCGCCTCCTCCATTTGTCGCAGTATACTACATATTCTTGCATGGGCATATTGGACATAAAAAACTGGGTTCTCGTTGGATTGTTTAATGGCCAAGTCTAAATCAAAATCTAAATGGCTGTCAGAGGACCTCATATTAAAGAAAAAACGGGCTGCATCCCTTCCCACCTCTTCTACCAGGTCCGATAGGGTAATTGACTTTCCCTTTCTCTTAGACATCCTGGCAATCTCTCCATTTCTAAAGAGCCTGACCAATTGCATTATTATTACCTCTAGTCTAGAGGAATCAATGCCAACAGCATCCATAGCCCCCTTAAGTCTTGCCACATGGCCATGGTGATCTGCCCCCCATATATTAATGGCTAAATCAAAATTTCGAGTCTTTAATTTATTAATATGATAGGCAATATCCACTGCAAAATAAGTGGGAAAACCATTGTTTCGAATTAATACCTCATCCTTTTCTGCTCCAAAATCTGAAGCCTTAAACCAGATGGCCCCATCTTTTTCATAGATTTGTCCTCTTTTATTTAGTAACTCCATTGCCTCACCAAGGGCAGAATCATGAAGTTTATGTTCAGGAAACCAAACATCGAAATTTATTCCATAATCTTTTAAATCCTTCTTCAATTGGTTTATATTTTTTTCTAAAGCATAATCAATAAGGGCTTTTCTACGAGTATGGGCATCCACATCAAGGTAGGAATCCCCATGTATTTCAATAAACTTCTTTGCATGTTGGGTAATATCTTCCCCTTCATATCCTCCTTCTGGCACCTGGCCTTCCCTTCCAAATAGCTGTAGGTATCTTGCCTCTAAGGATTGTCCAAATTTCTCTATTTGATTGCCCGCATCGTTGATATAAAATTCTCTGGTAACATTATATCCTGCCATTTCTAAAATTGCTGCTAGGGAATCTCCTAAAGCTCCACCTCTACCATTACCCATATGCATAGGTCCAGTAGGGTTGGCACTTACAAATTCTAAGTTTATTCTTTTACCCTTTCCTAAATCAATGGCCCCGTATTTCTCTTTTTTAATACTTATATCTTTTAAAACATCATATAACCAGCTATTATCTAATTTAAAATTTATAAACCCTGGCCCTGCAATTTCCACCTTTTCAATAAAGGTCCCCTGGGTATCCAAATGGTCAATAATGGACTGGGCAATTAATCTAGGATTTTTTTTAGCCTGTTTTGTTAACTGCATTGCAATATTAGTTGCAAAATCTCCATGGTCCTTTTCCCTGGGAACTTCAAGTATAAAATCTGGTATTTCATCATATTCAATTTCTCCTAATTCTTTGGCCTTTAGTAGAGAATCTTTAATAGATGATAGTATGTTTTTTTCTATGGTATTCATTACATTGTTCATAGTGTTTCCTCCTTAGTTCACTGCTTTACCTGGATTTCTAAGGTGTTTTTTGTTCCATAACCCCCATCGATATCTAGTTGATAATCTAAATGTATAGAAACAGGCTCTTTATCTTGGTTATATTTTATTTCCACATCCTTGGTGAAAATGCTTAAAAGTAATTGTCCATAGGGTGTTTCATAACTATTATATTCCCTTCTTCCTTTTTTAAACACTAAATGGGAATTGGTGGTACCTAATCTTATTATAGACACATGGTCTTCCTCTATCTTTACAGTAGTGGTGGTGCCTTCCATACCTGATACTTCACTTTCTTTATATAGAAGATAATTACTTTTATTTTTATTATATAATTCTCCTTCTGTTAACAATTCTATAATTTCCGGTTTTTCATCGTCTATAAATTGCTGCCCCTTAATGCTGAGCCAAACCTTCTTCTTCATTATATTTCACTCCTGTTAATTCCTTAATTATTATCTTCTATATTTTAAACATAAAAAAATAAATAAGCAACTATTATTTTAAATATAAGGAATAAGGGATATGGGATATTGGACAGAATCAGCGTTAGTACAGGAGTGGCTCTGCCCCTCCCGTACTAAATGAGAGGTAAAAGGTGTAGGGGCTGAAAACCCTGTCAGCCCAGTGTAGGGAACGGCGTCCTCGTCGTTGTGCTTTTCTTCCCTACAAAATCACTGCTAACCATCGTTAAACCATTATTCAACTATCCTTAACTTCCCACTTTAATTGATTGTCATAAAATTTTATCTCTATATCTCCCCTATTATTTAAATAAGCTAGATAAGCAGAGAGGGTAGCCCAGGTTAAATAGTATTGACTGGGGGTTTGATTAATCTTATATCTGTGAAATATTCCTTGGCTTAATTCTTCAGTTGATCTAGGCTGGGATAGTTCCTCTAAAATAAAATCAATGATTTCTACAATTGTCCTTTTATTTGTTTTAATTAATTCCTCTATATTATTTTCTAAAATGCCATGGGAGGGGAGATAAAAGGGATACTTAACATCTAATAAGTAATCCAGGGATTTTAGGGCTCCACCTATATCCTGATAGAAAGGAAATCCATGTTTTTCTAAAATATCCTTTGAAAGATACGCATCTCCCGTATAAAAAACTCCATCTGGACTAACCACCCCTATATGGTCCAGACTATGGCCGGGTAAATGGACTATTTCAAATTTTGTTCCCTCTATATCTAAAAAATCCTCCTCTATAATCTTAGTAACCTTAGAGGATTTTGCCATTAAAAACTTATTCTTTAAAAAGTTTGGAGGGGTAGAGCTAAATAAGTAAAGGGGTTCTATAATAGGGTTTTCTATTATAGCACCTTCTATTTTAGTGGCATATATATCACAATTTAGTCTTTTTTGGATTATAGAATTTCCTCCTATATGATCAGCATGAGAGTGGGTGTTTATAATACTATCTATCTCTAACTTCTCTACCTTAAGAAGGTTAATAATCCTCTTTCCCCCATCATCATCTATCCCAGTATCTATTAGGGTACACTTCCCATTACCCCTATGATACATTCCAATATTTACTGCTCCCTCAAAGGCATAGCTATTACCTGTAATATGACTTAATTTATATGCCATAATTCCTCCTAGTTTTTCTTCTTAATTTTTTTCTTTAAATCTTTCCAAGGCCAATTCTATTAATCGGTCAATTAATTTGTTATAGGGAAGGCCGCTATATTCCCAAAGTTTTGGATACATAGAGATATTTGTAAAACCAGGCATGGTATTTATTTCATTAATATAGATTTCTCCTGTATTCTTTTCTACAAAGAAATCCAATCGGGCCAATCCACTTCCATCTATTGCCTTAAATGCCTTAATGGCCAGTTGGCGAATAGTTTGGCTGGTCTTATCATCTAGTGGAGCAGGAATTATTAAGGAGGATGCCCCATCATCTAAGTACTTTGCATGGTAGTCATAGAATTCATTAGAAGGTATGATTTCACCTAATACTGAAGCCTCTGGTTCATCATTCCCTAAGACGGCACATTCTATCTCCCTACAATCTATGTTTTCCTCCAACAATAACTTCCTATCATAAAGAGCAGCTTCATTCATTCCTCTAATAAGGTCTTCCCTATTATGTGCCTTAGTGATACCCACACTAGAACCCATATTTGCAGGTTTTATAAAAATAGGATAGCTTAACTTCTCTTCGATTTCTTCTATGGATTTTTCCTGATTGTCTTTCCAGTCCTTTCTCATTATCAGTAGGTATTTTCCTTGGGGTAAACCCACCTTTTCATATAGGGTTTTAGTATAGATCTTATCCATTCCAATGGCAGAAGCTAAAACTCCACATCCTACATAGGGGATATTTGCCAATTCAAATAGACCTTGTATAGTCCCATCCTCTCCCCGAGGACCATGTAATACAGGAAATACCACATCTATACTATTAAGAATTGGATGATTAATAGCGAAATCTTCTATTAAATGTACTTTTTCCCTTTCCCATTGACCATTTCGAATCTTTTCCACATCCCCATTATAAATCATCCATTTCCCTTCTTTTGTAATTCCAATTGTGACCACATCATATCTTTCTTTATCCATTGCTTTAATAACATTATAAGATGACATAAGGGAGACCTCATGTTCACCAGACTGACCTCCAAAGATTACACCAACTACTAGCTTTTTGCTCATTTTAAGAAACCCCTTCCATATTGGCTTTATAGTCTATAATATGTATATTGTACATCACTTATTAGTAATTATTTTACCATAGTAAATTATAAAAGAGTAGCCAAAGCTACTCCTTACATAGTTAAATCTCCGGTATTGGTTTCTATCACCTTAAGAATTTGTTGTTCCTTACCTGTTTTAGCATTTATATAAACTATAAAGGTATCCCCTTGGAAATCTCCTTTGAATTCATAGCAGAGCACCTCTTCCTTTGTTTCTGTAGGAATTATTGCCAACCTCTCTTTAAATATCTTTAATCTATTGCTGACCATTGACCGGGCTTCTTCTATACTGAATTCTGCCTTGGGAATTTTTCTTTTTTCATGAGCCACATAATATCCCTGAGCCTCAAATCCCACAATTTCACCATTATCTAAAGCTACCTGTACTTTAATAAGGTCTGGATATATTAGCACCCCCTCCTGTTCATAGGCAAAATTAAATACGGCAACACCATTATACTTTTCAGAATAGGAGGCTTTCATATTGGAAAAACCCTTCTCTTTTAAAAAGTCTTTAGCCCTCTCCAAGGCCTTAGGCATACTCAGAGCAACATTCTCCACCACCTTGCTATCCATCATCCAGACAACATGGCCCCCCTTTCTACTGACCTCAATATACACCCTTCTGTCACCAGTTTCTCCATAGGGTACCACCTCATATCCATAGGTGTTTACCACCCCTTCCCCACGACTTAATTGATTTATTTCTCCCACCCTATCAGAACCTAAAAAGGCAATAATAGATTTTTCCCCTTCATTTCTTGTTATTGACTTTCCCTTAAGGCCCTTAGGTGCTAAGTCAGAAAGATGGGAGGAAAAGGGGCCGTCATAGATTAGTTTTGGATAGGTGGTCATTTCCTTCTCTACCCTAGTAAAACTGTCTTCAATAATATTATCCGATACCCTTCTAAGGGCAAATCTTCCCTTTCTCTTAATATCACCAAAAGTTATTCCCCCATTTTGTATCATATCCTGATGTAGTTTTTGTAAGTTTCTTACTAGGTAAGAGCTATTATTATGGAGCCTTTCTAAATCCTCCCATTGTTTATTGCTAATATCCTTATTATTAATGGTCTGTTTCCCAACGGCATAAGTAAAATCCCCCAGCTGACTTAAGAATTTAGATGTCTCATTTAATGCTAAATGGCTTATAGGCAGCCTACTTAAATTATTTTGGGCTAGGTTTGCATTTTTCCAGGTTTCAGTAAGCAATAAAGACTGCTGCTCCCCTGATTGGGTCACCATGGACTTTGCCAACAATGCTTCAATATCCTCTACCGAATTTAACAATGAATAAAACTCATTTAAGTATTGATTTTCTAAAAATGTTCTATAGTTGTTTTTTTCATTATATTGGCTATATCCCCAGACACCTGCCAACCCAAAGGCTATAACTAAAATCCATATAATAATCTTTCTTCTTTCCCACATGTTTTCCCCTCCTATCTATTTTGCAAAGACATGTTTTCCAATGGTTTTTATGATAGGCCGGGAGTAAATCCATCTATTAGTTGCCACTGCTGGATTATAATAATATATGGCACCTCCAGAAGGGTCCCAGCCTGCCAGGGCATCCTTTGCAGCCTTAAAGGATTCTTCCCCAGGAGTTAAAAACATTTGGCCATCTGCAACAGCTGTAAAGGCACCTGGTTGAAAAATAACTCCACTAATAGTGTTTGGAAAGGAGGGATGTCGCACCCTATTTAGCACAACGGCTGCTACTGCTACCTGACCTATATAGGGTTCCCCCCTGGCCTCACCATTTACCACCTGGGCAAGAATATATGTTTCATCCCTGGTGCTTATTCCCCTACTGGGTTGATAGGTTGTTTGGGAAGGGGCTTTCCGAATTAAATGACCTAGGCCCATGGCATCTAAGGTTTGTTTTCCCGCTTTGCCATCTGCCACCAAACCATGATATCTCTGAAATTTTTTTACTGCCTCCTCAGTTTTCCAACCAAAAATACCATCTACCCCCCCATCCTTCATGTAACCCCAATCCTTTAATCTTTGTTGGACTTGACGCACATGGTTGCTATTGCTACCATAATAAATTACATCCTGGGCAAACACCTGATTAAAATATATTCCTATTCCTGAAAGCAATATTATTGAAATTAAGCTGATAGCTATTCTTTTCCTCAAAAACTATTCCCCTCCCTATTCTAGATAAAAGTATTTTTTGTATTCATAGGAGAATTTATACTTAATTTTAAAAGAAATATGGAAATATGGGATAGGGGATAGGGGATAAAAACAGAAGTGGGAGGTCAGAGGTGGGAGGTGAGAAATGCAGGCTCAACCATTGTTCAATTATTTATAAATAATCCTTCTACCATTGCCCCACCATCATTGGACCATTCCTAACTATGGTTTTTAAATAGGGATTTGATTAGTTCTAAAAACTTCCAACGTATCTGTACTCCTTGGGGAGGGTCTTCTTGGATCTCCTGGGGTTCTTCTTCCCTTTCTACATTAATAAAACATAAGGGGGGAAACATTACGCACCACCAATTTGATCCCTTGCCCTCACCTAATACAATCTGAAAAGCCTCATACTCTCCAGGTGGCAGACTAAACCTACCATAATATTTTGCAGGAAAGGAAAAACTTCCTAAAATTGTCTTTGCCCCATAGTCTTCACCATTTTCCTTTAACACCTTATTTGCGATTTCTATAATATGCCTTTGACTATTCTTGATTATATTTCTTGTATCCTGAATATTCTTAGATGTCCTTAGGTTAGGAGTAATTTCTCTTAATACCCTATCCTTTACCTTAAGCTTTATATCCTGATCCCTTTTAGAATCACTATTAGCTAAGATATGAAATCTAATTAAATCCTCTGCCAAATCTTCCTGTTTCTCCACCCTAGACCTATTGATTAAATCCATAGACCTGCGGGTATTTGCCTCCAGCCTATTGAGATGAAAATAGTTATTTACGATTACCAAAGACAATATTAGAATAGCACCTAATATAAAAAGATATCTCCTTTTCATAATTCTACCTCCAAAACTTAGCTTGTTATTGGAAGTATTGACTATATTTTATATTTTAAACCTTTAACTACTTCACTATCCCTGTTCTCCTTATCTTTACATCTGCCTCTACCCTGATATCCATATCCTCAAAAACTTCTAGATAGTTATCCTTTATTTCATTCCAAATCTTTGGATGAAAATGATTTATATATTTATCCCCATAGATAATATCCACCTTAAATTCCTTTTGTAATCTCTTTATTACTCTATTGCAATCTCTTACAATCTCTTCCTCTATAAGTTTTTCAATGGTCCTTATATTTTCAATGGAAGAAAAGTCTCTGTTGTATATACCTTCATTTAACTGTCCCTCAGTTTCAATAGAATAGGTTAATTGTAGCCCTTCATCTGTTACCTTTAACTTCTTTTTAACATCCGCTTGTACAATGGCAAAGGGTATAAATTCATTTAGATATTTAATAACCACACTGCCCCCTTCAATAGTTCCCTTTAAAAACATTAAAGAACGTCCCTCCAACCCACTAAGATAACCTAATAATTTAAAATCCTTTATGATAGCAACCCCCTCAACTTTCACCTCATCAGGGGCTACTACCAGTCTGGGTAAAGCAACAATACCCTCATGTCCTAGGTTTACAATAAATTGTTTTAAGGTTACATCTGCTACTCTAGAGGTTTCCTGTCTACTTTCCATAATACCAGTGATATAAGGTACTATACCCTTTGCCCCCTTAGGCTCTATATTAAGGACATCCTGGGCTTTCCCCTCTACCACACCCACTAAGATATGCCAATTATAATCCTGATTTCTTTGTAAATAGTCTATCATTTCCAATACAATATTCTTATCTTTCAAAATATCTTCCCCAAATAATACTAGCTTTGAATGACCAAAAAATAGCCTCTTATCTATTCTAGTGGATATTTGTCTAACCCCCGCATCTAAGGTTATTGCTGTTGTACTCTTTGTAAAATAAGAACCCTCTCCTCCACCTGCCTCTATTTTTGCACTAGGAACTGGACTAAGATAAGTAATAAGATATCGGGGAGTAAAATTTTCAGGTTCTTTCAGTACTTTTCTCTGTCTTTCTATCTCCTCCTGGCTGGGCTTATCTATCCCTACCCCCACAACAAAAAGTCTTCTTTCTATATCAATCATATCCCAGCATCCAGATATGAAAAATAAGGAAATTATAAAAAATATTAAAAAAAACTTTTTCTTAAACATTTGTCTTCACACCTTTTTTTAGAACTTTAGCTAATATTAATAAAATTATTGGTATAATAACTATTACAATAGTTCCTACATATATAGAAAGAATATCTAGTCGCCAATATAAATCCGGCACATTTTCTGGCTGAAGAGCAATAATATAAACTAATGGCAATAAAAAGGTGGAAAAGATTTTATGTTCCCTAACCTTTATAAGCCTACTTGCCATGAATGTGGAAGAAAAATAAAGGGTAGAAATGGTAGTAAATATAAATAACACCCAAATAGTCATAATAATCCCCTCTAGTTGCTCAATAAAGGCACCAGGAACCTCTATAGATTTGATATATGCCATTAACGGCCACAATAAAGCTTTGGTTTGTCTGGAACCAAAACTGGCTAACACAATTAAAGAAGTTATAAGATAAATAATAGTTATAATAGATATTACAATTATTAGGGTCTTTTTAATATTCTGCTTGTCAGAAACAAAGGGAATAAAAAGATAGAGTACTTCAAAGCCACTAAAAGAAAATACCATTTGGAGAACTCCCCCTAAAATTACCTTAGGTGATAACTGAAAAACTGGCAGTAAGTTTGAATAATCCAATTCCCATGTCCCCGCAGAAAGAGCCAGAAAATAAGGAACAAACATAATCAATATTATAATCTCGTAAAACCGTGCTATCCCTTCTAAATTATTTCTTACTAGATATATAATAGTAATTAAAAATGTAATGATTATTATCTCTATAGGTGTTTTGGGAAGTAGGTACATCTTTAAAACTTCCCCAAAAATTCTTACTGAATAAGCTGCTATTAAAGTAAAGTAGATAATTAAGATACTGCCAATCAAATAGGATAAAGGGCGTCCTACTAATTCCTGACTATATTCTATGATGGTTTTATCAGGAAACATATTCCCAAGACTATTTATAATTAATGCCAATACTATGACCAATGCTCCCCCTATAATAATAAGCAACCAACCATCTGTATCAGCAATTTCTGTTACAGTCCTAGGAAGGGTTAATATCCCTACCCCTATTACAGTAACAATTATTAGTAGTCCCAATTGTAAGGCTGATATTTTTTCTTCATTACTATTCATCTTTCTCTCCCCTATCATTATCTTTGTTGCCGATTTTTCTAGGTTTCTTCAGGTTCTGAGTGTGGGAGGGTTGATTTTTTCCTTTATCAATGGTGCCATCCTCCTTCGGTTCTATATCTACCGTTCTGGCCCTAATATCCACTCGTAAATCCCTCAATTTTTTTCTATCTCCCCAGGCAGTATAGCTATTTCTTTCCTTAATTGAAGGGAGGGGTGCCTTTATAATACTATCCTTCCAGTCAGTCATTCTTCCAGAAACTATAGGGGCTAAATAAGGCACTCCAAAGCTCTTAAGGACTGATAAATGGACTAGAGTTGCAATAACCACCAGTATTAAGCCATAAAGACCTAAAAAACCAGTGGCCACCATGGCAATAAAACGCAGTATCCTAAAACTGATAGTGAAGTTATAACTAGGTATGGAAAAAGATGCTATTGCTGTAAGGGCCACAATTATTACCATTATAGGACTTACTAAGCCTGCCTCTACTGCAGCCTGACCAATAATCAAACTTCCTACAATACCTATGGTAGATCCCAATTGATTAGGTAATCGTACCCCTGCCTCCCTAAGAAGTTCAAAGGTTATCTCCATAATCAAAGCCTCTATAAACACTGGAAAGGGTACCGTCTCCCTAGTGCCAGCTATAAAAATAGCTAGGTTTGAAGGAATAATGCCAGGATGATAGGAGGCTACAGCTATATAAATAGAGGGCAGGGTAAAGGAAATAATAAGAGCAGATAGTCTAATCCATCGTATTAAATTTGCAATCCACCATCTTTCATAATAATCTTCCGGGAATTGCATAAAGTCATTAAAGGTGGTGGGTACTATTAAGGCCGTAGGAGTATTATCAATTATCAAGGCTACCTTCCCTTGGAGTAAAGCAGCTGACACTATATCCGGTCTCTCGGTATTTTGTATTTGGGGAAATAGAGATAGCCAATCATCTTCTATAAGCTGTTCTACCTGGCCACTTTCAAATATTCCGTCTATGTGGATGGTTTCTAAACGATTTTCTAATTCTTCTAGCACCTTATAATTTACAATGTCATCAATATATGCAATACCCATATTGGTCTTGGTTCTTTCCCCCAGTTGGGTATTTTTTATTTTAAGCCTAGGATCCTTAATACTCCTTCTAAGAAGGACGGTATTGTATCGAAAGGTCTCTACAAAGCCTACCCTGGGACCACGAATAACTGATTCTCCAGGTGGTTCAGATAAACCTCTGGTAGGCCAACCTTTAGTGGATATTACTATAAATTCCGTCACACCATCTATTAGTAATATAGTATCCCCTGAAAGTATTGCCAGTACTGCCTCATCAAGATTATCCTTTACCTCAATATCTGAAGCAGATAAGGTCCCCTTTAAAACAAGTTCAAATAGTTTTTTCTTAATATCTCCAGGGTCTGGAGATATAAGTCGAGCCTCTAGTAATAATGGACGTAAAACATGCTGTTGAATCATGTCTTCATTAGTCATCACATCTACATAGGAAATATACATTCTATGATTCTGGTTTACTCCTACCGTAAACTCCCGGCTAACAATATCATCACAATCCTGGAAGATATCCTCTAGAAATTCTATATTTTTATCTAATTCTCTTAAAACAGGAACAAAATTTTTATCTTTACTATCCTTGTTTTTTTTAATAACTCTCATAGCTTAACCTCTAATCAATAAATGATGCTAAAATAAATAGTATAATGCCACCAAAAATATAAATAGTTCCAATGGTTTTAGAAATTTTAGCTTCCTTATTATATTTTTTTCTCTTCATGTCTTGATAGTCAATAAAATAACTTACCAAGCCACTGCCTACTACTAAAAACATTGTATAAACCGTATAATAATTTTTTATTGCCTTAAGAATTGAATTCATAATCTATCCTTCCCCCAGCTTTTTAACAATATTTAATGATATCTTTTACCTTTTATACAAAAAAAATACAGTCTAATTTAATAGACTGTTTTTAACAATAGTTAACCCATAACTAGAATAGCAAAAGTGCGAGGACACTTTTTAATATAGTTATATAGATTATATAAATATCCCTATGACGACTTGGTAGCTGATGGTTTAATCCCCAATGAATGAATTGTTGGTATTATCCATCAATGCCCCTTTAGGAATAGGGCTATTATTATTCGATATTCCTAAGATATTTTCCTGCCCTCTCTATATCCCCTACTTTATCCACATCATTTCCTACCTCAGCATAGGGGGTAATTATGGCCTTAGGATTAATATTTAAAAGGCTACCCAATCGATTTTCCAGCTTTTCAATAGTCAGAGTCCCCACTAATAGCTGGGCTAAAAACCCTCCTCCTAATATCTTCACCATTCTCCAGGGCTTCTTCCTATTTTCTATCATGTATTTTGCCATATCATAGAGGGACTGTCCTATACTAGGGTCTATCAAACTCATATTCCCCCCTGTAAACTTGCCCTCCTTTAATCTAATATAGGTCCTTTTCATATCAGGATATTTTTCTACTATGGTTTCTTCCCTGATAATGGGATAGGTAAAATTTCCTCCACTATCTAAGGAGACCTGAATAAAATGATCTATGGCATCAGAGGTTATAAAAGGGATATCCGATGTAATTAAAAGCAACCTTTCCTCCTGTATAAAATAATTAAGCCCCTTAATTACATTATCCACCATTTCCTTATCTTCTTCTAAGATAATATCCCTATCCTTGTCCAAATCCAATTTATCCCTTAAAATTTTTTGATCTCCTATTAGGGCTATACCATCTATAAATTTACTTTTTCTTAAGGCTTCTATTATGTATTCCACCATCAACTTATCCCCTATAGGAAGTAGTGCCTTATTATTACAACCCTCATAATCTATATTGTCCTTACCGCCTGCTAATATAAATGCCTTCATCTAATCCCCCCTATTTAATTGCTATTTATTATAGGTTTTTACCAAAAATACATCCTTGTATTTTTCTTTAAAATAATTATATATTCTTTTGGCCCCATCTTCGTCCCTGCATATTCCAAACACTGTAGGACCACTGCCGCTCATCAAAGCCTTAATAGCCCCTATGGTGATCATCCTTTCTTTTATTTCTCCAATTTCAGGATAGACAGTAATTACAACTTCTTCAAAACCATTCCTAAAAAAGGGAATAGCTTGGTGAAGGAAACCTTTTTCTAATTTCTCTATAATCACTTGGTTGTTATTATCTACAATGCCTTTATTTATTTTAATGTTTTTATATGCCCAAGCGGTAGAGACTGAAAAAGGGGGCTTGACCAATACCAGCCAAATAGTAGGTATTGGAGGAAGAGCCTTCAGCCTTTCACCTATGCCTCTAGCTACAGCAGTACCCTCCAACAAACAAAAGGGTACATCTGCTCCCAATCTCTTTCCCAATTCCATTAATTCTTTTAGAGATAGATTTAGCTTCCATAGTTTATTAAGGGTCTTTAAGGTGCCAGCAGCATTGGTACTCCCGCCCCCTAATCCTGCTGATATAGGAATATTTTTCTCTATGGTTATCTCAATGCCCCTATTAATATTGTACTTCTTTTTTAAAAGCCATGCAGTAGCATAGACTATATTTTTTTCATCTATTGGAACCTCTGGATGATTACAATTAATTATAATATCTTTTGGAATGGGTTTAAATTCTAACACATCATATAAATCAATGGTTTGCATAATCATATCTAACTCATGATATCCATCTTCCCTTTTAAATAATACATCTAAAGTTAAATTTATCTTCGCCCTGGTTTTAATAGTTATAGTAGACATTTCCCACCTACTTTTTAAAAGTTGTTAATTAAATTATACCAAAACTTGCCCTATTGCAACCTTTATTTTTATTTTTATTTAGTATAAAAGCAAAACCTTTCTACTAAATAAAAAAGGCCTCGGGTTTTAGCCCTTAGCCATATATTTTATCCATTTAATTTATAGATATCTTTTTTTGAAATTATTATAGGGGTATAATCCGGGATATTTTCACTATTGGCAATCTCATTTTGATATAAAATATCCTCTATGGTTATTCTATATCTCTTTGCTATTTCCCATAAGCTATCATCAGGTTGCTTAAAGTATACAGAAATTCTTGCCTCCTTGCTTTCCTCCTCCATTATTTCTGTTAATTCTTCTATATCATTTATTATTGTAAATACTATGGGTTTAAATAATTGACACTGGATACCTAACATAATCTTTAGTTCTATTTCATGGGGATTTAATACTTGGTAATCCATATGTTGAATATTTGCCCAGACATCACCATATACCTCCCCCTTCACATCTAAATCAAGTCCTTGCCTAAAGGGCAGCTCCTCCCTTATGGATTCAAAGCCCTTTTCTTCCCCAAATTTTTGATAGAGTATCTCGATTTCTACTACCCCTTCCACTATCCATTGGTCCGTTACTCTTTGGGTATTGGTAATAATCACAAAACCCTCCATTGATAGTATATCCTCTATCCCCTCCTGACCAATAGGGGTGGATATATTCTCCTTTATAATTGTTTGGAAATTTTGATTCAATACCATCTCCTGACAATTTACCCTTTCTTTTTTTAAGCTAATCTGAACACTAGGGCTATATGCATCTACAATGGTTTCAATTTCATAATCTTTATAAAGAGTTCCCCTTATATCTACTATTCCTTCAATTTGAATAGTGTTAAATATTCCCTCTTGGTTTGTCTTTACCTGGGTTAATATCTCCTTTAAATTCAGGCTTAATTGATATTCCATTTCACTTAAAATACTGGGATTTTCTATAAAATGACCAAAGGGTAATTTATATTCTACATACTTAACTTCCTGCTCTTCCTCCCCCTCTCCTATATAGATAATTCCCACCTCTAGTGACCCATTTATCATTATCTTCCCCTCAACCAGTTTGATGTCATTTTCTAAAATCTTTCCTGACACTTTTATAATTTCTAAAACTGGAGGCATATCCTCTAAGACCACCTCCTCCATTACCATTGTCTGCTCATTAATTTTTTCCCCTATGGTGGTGATTTTAACCCAATTAGGGAGAGATTGGATATCTTCTAATCCCTTAATACCTGTAAGTGCTGGTACCTGCTCCCTCCTAGTAAATTTGCCCTGAATCCCTAGTACTCCCCGGATATTGAGTTTTCTTCCATTTATCAATTCATGGTCAATATATTCCATTCTAGTTTGTATTATCCCCTGTATATCACCTTCTTCTTCCGCCTCCACCCAATGGCTAAAGGGAACTTCCATATTAAAATACTGAAGCCTTATTCCTTCATTAAGACTTTCATAAAGAATTTTAAAATCCACTATCCCTTCTATAAAAAATTTATTACCCTCTATTACCTTATTATTTACATGTATAGCTCCCCGGATAGAAAGTACTTTATCCATGTCTGGTTTATAGTCTGGAACAATTACATTTTCCTCTATTATGGTTTGAGTGGTAAATCTTTTTATTTCCTGATCCACCTCAAGATATTCTTTAATTAATTCTAAAGACATTTATTTTTCCTCCCTCCAATATGTATAAGTCATATTATATAGATATAGTTTTATGGACAAAAATATGTTTACTATTTATCTTTATTATGGAAGAATAAAAAAAAATACCAAAATCCATTGGCTTTTGGTATTTTTTAATAAAATATAATAATTGATAGTTGAAATGTAATTTGGTAAAAAGGAGCACCCTTAGAAGCTTTCAGATAGGGATTGAAGAAAAGAAAGTGAATAGCTTTAAAGGTTAGCAAAGTGAAGACCACATTGGAGGATAAGCCTCTAGTGTGGTCTTTTGCTTCTTTCCTGGATATCATTTATCTATATCTTATTCTTTTGTAATAAAAGACAAACTATCATCCTCTAATTTAGCAACAATTACTTCTTTAATGGGTTCATTATTTTTAGTTGAAATGGTTACAAAAAAAGGATTTTCTTTATCTAATGGTCTTATTAATCCTATCTTTTTTAGAGAAACCTTTTTTCCGCCCATGAGTGCCTCTCCATCAGCACCTGTGGACATAGTTTCTGAAACATCATCAAATTTTAAATTAGAATTAGGAATATCTGGCACTCCAATTACAATGGATAAATTGTGTTCTGAGTACATTTTGGCTTTTACTGTAACTTTAACTTTAGTATCTGTAATTCTTTGTTCAGAATACACTATATTATCAGGGTCTTTATTTGGGATATAAGTTGATTCATTATTAATAACATTTTTCATTTGATTAATTGCAGAATCGAGACCATCACCATACAAATTAATATATAACTGATCTGCTATTATTGCAGGTGGGATACAATTATCAATTCTAACTGGAATAAACTTTAGACTTTCATTGCCAATTTTTCTATATAATGCTGATTGCCATTCCTTTTCAACCATCTCACTTTTTAAACTATTGGTGGAAAACATAAAGAAAAATACCGAGTAACTTTCTAAACCCATATTCATTTGTTCAATAATACTATCGCCAGGCTGAATTGTCCATTTATCGTAAAAAATGTTATCTCTGCCAAACTCTATTTCTAATCGTCGAGCAATCATATCTACTAAATCTTGATCATAGTGATTATAGCTGATAAAAATCATAATCCTAACCTCCTTAGATTTGATGAAACCATAATTTTTCTATATTATATCAACCGTTTCCAAGAATTTCATTTATTATTTGAGCCATCTGTCTATTATTAAGCTGATCTCTAAAATGAACTGTGTAACCATCCTTTGATAATATATCAAAGAATACTTTCGCACATTCGAGATTAGCTTTTTCTGTACCTCTTATGTTGTTTTTATTCTCAACATCTTTAGTTTCAACCACAATATTTAATTCTTTTTCCCCTGTAGACTTTTTGACTATATACATAAAGTCAGGACTATACATACCTCCAGTTATCGTTGGTATCGCTATACTACTGCGTGGAATTTTACCATAGACAACCACTTCTTCAATATCTGACATAATATTCTTTTTCTCTAAAGGAGAGTCATAGGCAAAGGCATCATACAGATATTTTTCACTAGGAGTACCTTCTGCAAGCTTTGTGCCTATTCTGCCTTGAGCAATTTCTTTTCGTGGACTACCATCTTCAAAAGAAAGTGCAGTAGACCCAACAGGTGTAGAACTTTTTGCATAGTGGAATCTACCTTGCAAATTTTCATTTTTCCATTCTTGAAATTTTTGTATTATGATACTTACAGTATTTTCATTAAAATGTTCAGGTTTAATCATCCCATTTTTATTTGTGTACTTAGATACTGCCTGATGCAAGGTTGTAATAGGTATATTTGTTCCTTGCATTATCCTTTTTAAGAACTCATTATAAGGAATTGTTTTAGAGATTATATATTGGACTCCAGACTCAGAAAGAATTGACATTTCTGTACCATCACTTTTTACAATTTCTCTTGAGCTTGTCATAGTAACATCTGTAAAAACATTTTCTGCTTCTAATATAGATAAAACTACATCTTCCATATTAACGTCTAAATCTTTATCATAGAATAATAGGTAACGCTGGTTGATTCTTTCCCACAATTCCTTTATATCATTATAAGCAGCCTTTCTAATTTTCACTGGCTTTGCTTTATCTTTATTCCTATCCTTAACTTTTCCGCTTTCTAATCCTACTGCAAATTCTGGATATTCAGCAAAGAAGGCATCCCTAGTATCTGTTTTAATGTTCATTCTTCTATCTATATATCGCTTATCATATAATTCATCAAAGAGATCATCAGAACTAATTCCACGCTTTTTAGCTACTTCTTCAAGCTTTTCTTCGGAAATAGAAGAAGCCTGTGGTAATTCTCCATTAATTTGATCTATTAATCTTTGGGCAAAATCTGCCTCAGTAAAATCTACAATATAGTTTAATTGAAATTCTTCATTAGAGATTCTGTTACCATTTTCATCAACAGGCAAGCGAAGTCCACGACCTACCTCTTGTAATTTACTATTTTCACTGCCACTAGAGCGAAGTTTAGCAATGGTAAATACATTGGGATTGTCCCAACCTTCTTTAAGTGTCCACTTTGAAAATAAAAATCTTAAGGTATTATAGGAGCCATCAGGCTTTTTAAAGGATAAAAGTTGCTTTTTCCCATTTAATATAGCATCTACTTCTTTTGCTATATTTTCATCTGTATCATTATTATCCTGTGCAAAATATCCACCGTGGCAAGCTGAAATATTATCAAGGCTTTCTTGTAAATATTTCTTATATTCCTCTTCATGTTCAGTTAAATTAGAAATTTCTATCTCTATTCGCTCTTTTAATAGTCTTTCAAAAGACTTAAGTAAATAAGGGTCTTTACCATCCTCAGTTTCACGATATGAAGCTATATCATCTATAAAAAACAAGGCTAAAGTTTTTATCTTAAAATTTCTACCACAAAAATTTGATTTTTCGATTTCAAAGTGCCTTTCAAGAGCAAGCCTCATCATCTGTTCTTGATAAGAAGTCATGTAAATATCTACATCTAACTCCTCACCAGTAGACTTTGTAATACCGTTAGAAAATATAACTTCAGAGGCTGATATACCACTTATGGTAATACCTTCAAATGCTTCACTGATAATAGATAGGGAATCATCCTTTTGTAGAGTATAAGTTTTAGTTCTTTCATCCTGTTTTTTGTGTTGAAAATTAACTGAACTTCTACTATTAATAGAGGTTATCTTAACTTTTTCTTGACGTTTTGAAACAGGCTCAAAATGCTCTTTTGCTACTCCTTTTATGAGGTTTTGATTAAATGACTCACAAGCATTAAGGTCATATAAAAGATTCTG
>MTKW01007611.1_pt1 | contig 41334 bp, 36 predicted proteins | sample 1042761 | NCBI WGS metagenome assembly MTKW01 (sample SAMN06205366, study PRJNA360243) | anaerobic digester metagenome | biome: Wastewater treatment plant; feature: Anaerobic digester sludge; material: sludge; isolation source: anaerobic digester fed with sludge from wastewater treatment plant ... | reverse complement strand
GAATCTCATCCAACCACTCCGTCATTCTGAGGAACGTATTGTGTGACGTGAGAATCTCATCCTTTAAAGTATTTATGAAGAAAGAACCTAAAAGATGAGATCCTCACGCCCTCGAAAAGCGAGGGCTCAGGATGACGGCATTTTTAAGCGTTAGTGTATTTTCAGGATAGACAACCATTATGCCAAATGAAGGCAATAAACTTTATTATCAATAGCCATGAAAGGGGATGAAATCCGATTAAAAACTTCACCACTCTCAGTCATGCCAGCCATGCTGTAAACGATATTTATTGGTTTGTTATTCCTTCGGTTCTTCCCGTTATTCTTGACGAATTTAAACTTGGTTATGGATGGGCAGGTGGAATCTTAACTGCTTTTCTTTTAACCATTGCCGTTTTTTCTCTCATTTTTGGACATTTTTCCGATCGCTTTTCCCGCTGGTCAATTATTAGCTTGGGTTTTTTGTTAGCCTCGGTCGGTTTCTTTTTGTCAGGGTTTAGCCATACTGAAGGTACCCTAATTGCAACTTTATTATTAGCCGCTGTTGGCGTGAGTACCTATCATCCTTCCATGTATGCAGCCGTTGATGAAAACGCCCGGGAAAAAAGAGGTAAAATTTATGGGTTTTTTGAATTTTGGGGAGTGGTGGGAATTTTAGGAGTATTCTTTATTTTCGGTTCACTTCTCCAAATGGTAGACTGGCGAGGAATTTTCTTCCTCACGGCTATTCCTGGAGTTTGGTTGGCTTTTCTCTTCATCCGAAAGCCAATAATTCCCAAACCGGACAATTCAAGGTCATCAGATATGACCCAAAACACGAAAACAGCTCCTGGTTTTTCTCTTAAAATTATTGCTCTTTTTTTTATCGGCCTATCGCTTCGGATCCTCAGTATCACCGCTATTGTTAATTTTGCCCCTACCTATTTAGTACGAGAATTCAATCTTCCCGTTGATATCGCTAATTATGGAACTGGACTAATATTCCTCGGAGGTATGATTTTTGCTCTTACCTTTGGCATCTTGTCCGACCGCTATAACCAACTGACCATATTACTTTTTTTATCGGGAATGATTGCACCAATAATTTTCTTCTTGGCCATCTCTCACCAGCTTTTTCTGGTATATATCCTTCTTTTTCTGTTGGGGGGCTTTTGGTTAGGTTTTTCACCCGTTCAAAACATTTATGTTTCAACGCTCACCAGCTCAATGGGTAAGGGAATGGGATTTGGTTTCTTGATGGGACTTATGACCCTTACCAATGCTTTTGGCCCAGGATTATTTGGAATACTGGCTGACTTTACCAATCTACGAATGGCAATTCTTTGGTACACATTACCAGCCATATTAGGATGGCTTCTTTTACTTATCATGGCCCAATCTATGAAAAATAATAATGCTATATGAATTTTTAGGAAAAGGGACAAACAAAAGAATAAGCTAAAAAATTAGATTATAAAATACATTTATTGAAGTGTTTTATTATTGAATAAAATAGGGAGGAATTCAATGTTTTTAAATACTTTAAAAAAAAGAAATCCAGAATTAATAGAAATTGCTGTGGACTTCCATCAAAATAGAATATTACCACCCAACACCTGGATTATTGATTTGGATACGATCGCTTCTAATGCACAAATATTAGCGGAAAAAGCAAGAGAATACCACCTCACCACCTATGTTATGTCAAAACAATTTTGTCGAAATCCGCTAGTAAATTTAGTAGCTATTAAAAACGGACTCTACAAGGTAGTGGCAGTGGATATTCAAGGAGCGAAGATCCTGCATCGTTATGGTGTGCCGATTGGACATATTGGACATCTCAATCAAATACCACGTTGCGATCTAGAATTTGCCTTGAATCTGAATCCTGATGTTATCACCGTTTTTAGTCTGGAATTTGCGGAAGAAATATCTCAAATTGCCCAAAAAATGGGGAGAATTCAAAGTCTTTTACTGAGGGTAGTTGGACCAAGAGATCAGTTTTTTATTGGTCAGGAGGGGGGTATCCCAGAAGAACAGTTAGAAAACACCGTGAAAAAAATTAATGCTTTACCGAATGTTAAAATTAGTGGGGTGACTTCATTTCCCTGTATTCGTTATAATCCAACTAGTCAGATCCCAGTTGAAATTACCGAGAATTTTCGAACAATAATCAAGGCTGCTGATAAATTGAGAAAGATGGGTATAGATATAACCCAGGTTAATGCTCCTGGAAATACCTCCAGTGAAACCTTTCCACTCTTATCCAGTTTTGGAGCTACTCACGTCGAACCTGGCCATGGATTGTTAGGAACCACTCCAAATCATGCATTTAAAGATGGACTTCCAGAAAAACCCAGTTATCTTTATTTAACTGAAGTAAGTCATTTCGTAGGACATAATGCCTATGTATTTGGTGGTGGTTTTTGGTCAGACATTAAAAATGATAATCAAATGTCTCATGCCTTAATTGGAAATTCTCCCCAGAATATTTTCTTAAAAGAATTTGAATCAATTCCTATGCAACAAATCATTGATTATCATGGAGTATTAAAAAATGCTGCCGGGGAAATCAAACGGGGCGATACGGTTATATTTGGATTCCGTACTCAAATGCAAATGACCCACTCTCAAATTGCCATCGTTAGTGGTATATCCAAAAGAAATCCAAAACTAGAAGCTTTATTTGATCATGCCGGAACAATGATTACCTTGAACCAAGATGTGATAACAACTCCAAAAGCTCTTAAGATTATTGATGAGGTAGTCAATCAATATTGAGAGAATCGGATGTTTTTTTATTCAATAATGATCCAAGTTTTTATGAATCTTTAAAAACTCATTCATTATCATATAGAATTATATTTAAAACAAATTTAAAATTAACTTAAATTTTAAGGAGGAAAAAAAAATGAAATTTGGGCATGCAACAAATTCACTTGGGGTTGTTGGTCATCCAGTCGGGGTAACCAGCATAAAAGATCTTTTATATCTCGCAAATGGGAAAACTGAGGACTCCATTCGTGAGATTGCTGAGGTTCACTATGATGGGGTTGAATTATTTGATGGTAATTTAATCGAGTTTCCTGGAGGAAAAAAAAGTTTAAAAAAATTACTTAAGAGTCTCGATATTGATCTTATAGCTGTTTATTCAGGAGCAAATTTTATTTTTCAAGAAATACTTGGGGAAGAACTATGGAAAATTGAAAAAGTTGCTGAAACAGCAGCTGAATTGATGGCTCAACATCTTGTTATTGGAGGAGGGGCTAAGCGAGTTGGAGGAACAATAGAGAGTGATTATAAACAACTTGGGGAAGGTTTGGACAAAGTAATTGATATAGCAAAAAAGTATGGTCTAATAGCAAGTTTTCATCCTCATCTTGGAACTTGCGTTGAAACCCCAGAACAGGTCGATAAAGCGATGAGCAATACTCAAATTAACTTATGTCCCGATACCGCCCATTTGGCTGCTGGTGGATCAGATAATTCAAAACTTATTCATAAGTATCAAGAAAGAATTAAATATGTGCACCTAAAGGACTATACCAAAGATCCATTTGGTTTTGTTCCTCTTGGTATAGGTCAGCTTGATCTTGTTTCAATTGCTACAGCTTTAAAAGAAATCAATTATAATGGCTGGATCACAGTTGAAACCGATGGCTATCCTGGGAATACAAAACTATCGGCAGAAGTAAGTAAGAAGTACTTACAAACTTTATTCCCAACTGCATAAACCAAATAGAGATAAGGAAAATAGTTCTTTTCTAAGGGGTTATAGTAATAAATCATGTCTAAAATTACCTTAATTGGGTTGGGAAAAGCTGGAATATCTAACTTAATAGGAATTCTTCGAACTCCAGACCTAAAGGGATGTTCATTATCTCTAGTAGGCAAGAACGAGGAAAAAATCCATCTCGTAGAAATGTTTGCCAAACAGTTGAATCAATATTTTGATTCGGAAATGAGTATACAAGGAACAACCGATCTCGAAAAATCCTTAGTAGGAACTGACTATATTTTTCTCTCCCTAGCAGTGGATCGCGAAAAATGTTGGAATTTAGATCGAGGTATTGCTTTAAAATACGGCATCAATCATTTTGCGGAAAATGGTGGACCAGGTGCATTTATCCATACCGCACGTAACCTTTCAATTATCATGCCAATCTTTCGAAAAATTGAAGAAATATCGCCTCATGCTTGGCTTTTTAATTTCACTAATCCAGTGGCTCGGATTTGTACCGCAGCCAAATATTATACTTCTATAAAAACTATTGGCATCTGTCACCAAATTGATTTTGGATATTTTATATTAGCAAATCTTTATTATAAAGAATTAGGCTTAAAACATGGCCAAATTCAAAAATATTTTTGGAATGATAGAAGCTATTATCTACAAAGCGCTTATTCTCGTATTGCTAAGCGAAAATTTTGCATTAAAGCATGGGGACTTAATCACCTTACTTGGATGATGAGCATTACTGATCGTATAACTGGTAAAGACCTCTATCCTGATATTCGTGATAAGATAAAGAATCTTCCAAGCAAATTTGAACCATTAAGTCGGGACCTATTTTCTATTTTTGGATATCTTCCAGTACCAGGAGATTATCACATATGTGAGTATTTTCCTTTCACAGCAAATTCTAAAAGAAAATCCTGGGAATATTATGAGATACAGCCTTATAATTTCCAATGGTCTCTTCAGAGAAAAAAAGAACTTTGGGAACATATAAAGAAAATCGTTACCGGACAACTTTCTCCTAGCTATTTTAGAAGATCGCTTACTGAAGGAGCAGAGTATATCATTTCTGCTATGTTAAAAAATAAAAACTCATATGAGGATGCAATCAATGTTCCCAATCATGGTATTATTACCAATCTTCCTCAGGAAGCAATAATTGAAACTCCTGCTTTAATTGAAAAACAAGGTCCAACTGCTTTAAGTGTTGGTCGTATCCCCGATCCAATCGCTGAGATTTGTCGAAGGCAGGTGATTATCAACGACTTATCAGTTCGTGCTATAGTTGAAGGAAATCGTTCAAAAGCTCTTCAATCAATTATCCTTGACCCTATGGTAGATGATATTCATATTGCCAATAAATTACTTGAAGAATATTTAAAAACCTTCAAAAATTATTTAAAATTCCAACTTGATTAAAGCTCCCTATACCCCTAAGTGCCAACAAGTTTGATTATATATGAATGAAAATTAACTTGACATTTTTAATTTAAAATATTACAATTTTACAAATTCGTAAAATTTGTAAAATTGTAATAGAAGGAAATTCTATCTTGATTACATTAAAGGATATTGCTCAAAAGTCCGGGGTTTCAATTTCAACTGTTTCCCATGTGGTTAACAATACCCGACCAGTGAGCCAACGAGCTCGAGAAAAAGTATTGAAAGCCATGAAAGAGCTAAACTGTTCTGATGATTTTCCGATTCGAAAAAAAGCATCTTCAAGGCTTATAGCTATTATTGTTGATGATTTTCAAAATCCATTTTTTATAGAAGTTTTCATAGCTGCTGAAAATACCTCAAGAATGATGGGATACAATTTAGTTGTAATACAATCAATGTTACGAGATGATGAGCTTCTTTATCTACAGGATCTCCAAAATGATGATATTAAAGGCTTTATTATTGCCACCCGTTTGCGGATGTCCTTCATTAAAGCAATATTTACAATGAAAGTGCCAATAGTTTTTTTAGGTTCAAGTACTGAGTATCCTTTATCTTCAGGACTCATATTACCTGATGAAAAAGGGAGTTTCCTTGCTACTGAACATCTTATCAAGTTAGGACACCGGAACATTTTAGCTCTTGGCGGTTCAAAAGAAGTTTTACTTTTTAAAAACCGTTTTCGAGGTCACCAATCCGCTCTCCAAAAATATGGAGTTGATTTGAATCCAAAATTACAGATTTCAATACAGCCAAACTTCCGTGAATCATATCAAATGATGAAATCTCTCCTTGAACATAAAAAAGTACAATTTAGTGCAGTAGTAACCCAAAACGACATTACAGCCTGCGGAGTCATGGCAGCAGCTCGAGAATATCAAATAAAAATTCCCGAAGAAATATCGATAGTTGGCTTTGACAATACTTATCTTTCTCAGCTGGCTTACCCTCGATTAACGTCGATCCAGATCCCAAAGGATTTTATTGGAAAAAGATTAGTTGAAATTCTCATACGCTTGATTAATGGTCAAAATCCGGAAACTTATCAAATTGAAGATGCTGAGCTCATTATCAGGGAATCAACCGCTCCTCCAAAAAAACTATCTTAATAAAGAATATATTCTGTTTTTAAATAATATGGCTTCCTTTAATAGAATTATTATTCTATAGAAAGATTTGAATCAATTTTGGATATGAGTCGTTTTAAGGTAATTTTTTTGCGTATTTTAGAAAGCATCTCTGGCCATGTAGATAATCAAACAACAAGATAAAAGGAGGTTTTTCATTTGAAATTAGCTTTTAATTCCTGGATGTATTCAAGCTTTCCATCGTGGCTTCCAGCTTACCCAATCGAAGAAGTGATCCATCGTCTTGCCAATATTGGGTATGATGGAATTGAGATAGGAGCTGCCAGTCCGGTTGCCTACCCAGAAGATTTAGACCCAAAAAGAAGAGAGGAAATAAAGAAGCTATTGATATCAAAAGGAATCGTTGTATCCTCGATTCTTCCGGCACCAGGAGGAGGGCCGGGGTATAACGTAGCAAGTCCTTGTCTTAAAGAACGTGAGAGAAGTATAAAATATTATAAGGATTGTATTGACCTAGCACACGACTTAAATACTAAGGTTGTACTGTATGTTGCAGGATGGCAAATTTTTGGAGTGAGTTATAAAGAAGCTTGGACTTGGTCAAAAGAATGTCTTTTTGAATGTGCAAAGTATGCCCTCCCAAAAGGAGTTTTAATTGCAGTTGAACCTACACCAGCAGATAGTAATCTCATTGAAACTGCAGATGATGCCCTAAACCTAATGGAAGCAGCTAATATGGAAAATGTTAAAGTTATGTTCGATACCTTCCATGTTCTTTACCGTAATGATATTATGTCGGACTATGCCAAGCGCATGGGTAATAATCTCATTAATGTTCATATCTCTGACCTGGACCGTCTTCCCCCAGGCAGTAAAAGTGATTTTCGCCCATTGATAGAATCTCTGAAAGAAGTTGGATACCAAGGTTATCTCACTATGGAAATTGGTTATGGAAATCGTAATAATGATCCCGATGTTTTTGCCCGAAAATCATTAGAATACCTGAAGTCTATTATCTAGGAAAACTGTTTAATGTTCGATCTAGTAATCAATATTTATTAAAATTGACATGAAAATGTCTTAAGTTTTTTGGTTTATTCTTTTTTATTTAAGTATTTAATTTATTAATGAGGAGGAATTAAAAAATGAAAAGACGCTTGTCTCTATTTTTTGTATTGGGATTAATAATGATTTTAGGCAGCTCAATGCTTTTCGCTCAGGATCAAATAATTGTAAAAATTTGGGATCAATTTGGATATGAAGGAACCACTGCTGCTGGTCCTGCTATGGATAAGCTGTTAGATGCCTATTTAAAAGCAAACCCAAATGTAAAAATTGAACGAACAGTTGTATCTCAATCTAACATTCGTGATCAGGTGAGATTAGCTTTTTCAGCTGGGAATGCTCCCGATGCCATTTACACGTGGCCTGCAGCTGCTGTTCTTAGTGGATATGCTAAGAATGGTAATTTATTTGATTTAACCGAAGACGCAAAAAATCTGGGTTGGTTTGATCAGCTTCCCGATCTTGAAATTAAACGATGTTCCTATGACGGAAAATTATATGCTTACCCGAGTGAACAAGATTTAATGGTAATTTACTATAACCGTGATCTTTTTGACAAATTAGGACTTAAAGAACCAGAAACCTATGATGAATTTTTAAACATTTGCGAAACTCTAAAATCCAACAATGTTATTCCCATTGCTTTTGGAAACCGTGATAAATGGCCGGCAACTAATACGTTGAGTTACTTAATATCATTAACCGCCCCAAAAGCGAAACAAGAAGAAGTATTTTTTAAAGATACTCCGTGGAACAATCCAGCTTATCTGGAAGCTTCTAACATCTTTATGGATTGGGCTAATAAGGGATACTTCCCCGATGGTTTCAATGGTATCGATTATGGTGAAGTTAACACTCTATTCAGTATGGGTAAAGCTGGAATGAACATTACTGGAACTTGGATCATTCAGGATATAGCAGCAATTGAAAACTTCAATGTTGACGTTTTCTTTCTTCCTCAAATCAAAGCAGATGTCCCTCGAGCAACCATGACCGGAGAAGGCTCACAATGGGAAGTTAATGCTTCTTCTGATCCTAAAATTCTTCAAGAAGTGGTTAAATTTCTTGACTATCTCTACTCTGAAGAGAACGATAAAATCTGGATCGAAGAAGGTTACTTAGTTCCTATCAGGAAGGGTGGAATTAATCTTGACGGTTACAATGTACCAGATCTAGTAAAAAAAGCCTATAAAGTTGGAAATTCAATGGAAGAAGTAAATGGTTATGATCTTCACACCACTGTTCCTGAAAGTGTCGTTGAAACATTGTACAACAGCTTACAATCTATGCTGGGTGGTTCCATTACTCCTGAAGATTTCCTGAGTGAAATGGATGCAGTTTGGGCAAAAGCCAAAGAAGCTAGGGAAATTTGGATCCCGTAAGCAATAATGCTTAAGGAGCCCCAGAATAAGATATCCCGGGGCTCCTTAAAAGGAGTTAACCATGGAAAAGCCCGTTCACTTAAAGGCTTCTTTTTTAAACAACCGTAAATTTCTTCCCTATCTACTAATATCACCCGCCATGGTTTTGTATGGTTTTTTTGTCCTTTACCCTATTGTACAGAATTTATGGTTCAGTTTTTTCCATTGGACAAGTTTTACCAATAAAACTTTCAATGGTTTAGAAAATTATTTGACCTTAACCAGTGATAAAGTCTTCTGGGCAGCCCTTTTTCATAACCTGATTTGGGCAGGTTTAACTCTTGCTTTTCCTCTTCTTATTGGACTTATTCTTTCTTCACTTCTTTTCCGTTCAAAATATCGAGTTTTTTTTAGCTCCATCTATTATCTTCCCACTACCGTTCCTCTGGTTGTATCAGGAATTATGTGGGGATGGATTTATAACCCACTATTTGGTCTATTAAATTTTACTCTAGAAAATATGGGTTTACAGGTATTCAAGAGAAACTGGTTAGCCGAACCTAACATCGCACTCTATGCTCTTAACGTTTTAGGAGCTTGGACTTTTTTTGGTTTTTGTACCATAATTTTTATAAACGCCTTGCAAAATATAGATGTTAGTATCTATGAAGCAGCAAAAATAGATGGAGCTTCTAACGTACAGAGCTTTTTTCATATAACCATTCCAACCTTAAAAAATACCATTGCTTTCCTATCGATTTATTCCATTATTGGTGCCATGAAATTCTTTGATATCATATACATAACCACTGATGGAGGTCCTGGTTATTCTACAGAAATCCTGGGTACTTACATATTCAAACTGGTTTTCCGACAACAGAAAGTGGGCTTGGGTTCCGCGGTTGCAGTGATTTTATTTATTATTGTATCAATCATGTCGCTGTTAATATTACGAAGGAGAAATAACGAATGATAGATCCCATGGGAAAAAGAATTGGGACATTAATTGTTTTGATAATATTTACTATTTATGCAATGATACCCATCATCCTGGTCGTTTTTACCTCTTTTAAAACCTCCCAGGAACTTTTTGAAAACGTCATTGCACCCCCAACTCAAATGATGTGGGAAAATTATATTCGAGTTTGGGAACAAGCTGGATTTAAGAATTACTTTATGAATAGTGTGGTAATAGCCCTTCCTACCGTTTTATGTGTTGTAATATTCTCAACCTTAAGCGGCTATGCCTTTGCAAAAATGAATTTTCCTGGCAAAAACTGGTTTTTCTTTTCAGTTCTAGGTGGTCTTATGCTCCCTCTTCCTTCGATTATAATTCCTCTTTACCAAAATTTAAACCAGATTGGAATTCTCAATACACGTTTGGGAGTTGCATTGGTAGAAATGAGCATAGCTATGCCTTTTGGAATTTTCCTAATGAAAACATTTGTTGAGAGTATTCCTAATGAATTATTAGAAGCTGCCCGTATCGATGGAGCCAGTGAATTTAAAATTATCTATCAGATTATTTTTCCCTTGGCTAGTCCTGGAATTAAATCTCTAGCATTAATAGAATTTATGTGGGTTTGGCAAAGTTATCTTTTACCCCTTATCTTAATCACCGAAGATAAAATAAAACCTCTTACTGCAGCTTTAGACATTTTTATTGGGAGGTATTCTGTTTCTTATAATCTTATTGCAACTGCATCAATTATTGTATTTATCCCTATTACCATTGTCTTTTTGATAACTCAAAAATCCTTCATACAAGGAATTACCATGGGATCTATTAAATAAATTAAAGAGGTATTTCTTTTGAAAGCTGTTCGTTTTTTAGGAAATGAAAATGTCGTTATTGATTCAGTTTCTGATCCTAAACCTAATGAAAATGAAGTTGTTGTCCAAATTAAAGCATCTGCATTGTGTAGAAGCGATCTCAGCATTTATCATGGAGTTCCAGTGTTAGATAAAATAAACACTGGGAATTTCATTCCTGGCCATGAACCTTGTGGAGTAGTGTATGCATTAGGAAAAGGTGTTAATAAAAATGTTTTAAAGGAAGACGATCGGGTGGCTATATATTTAGCCATTGGATGTGGACATTGCCACTTTTGTCTAATGGGATATCAAATGCTTTGTCGGGATTGGAAATGTATAGGCTTTGATATCGACGGAGGTCACGCTGAATATATAAAGATACCCGCAATCAACTGTCTGAAGCTTCCTTCGGAAATGGATTTTATCGATGGAGCTCTATCAACCGATAAGCTTGGAACTCTTTACCATGCTCAGTCCAAAGTAGGAATATCGAGTAAAGACACTGTGGTAATTTTTGGTATCGGTCCAATGGGAGGAGCCGGTATAATGGTAGCCAAGGCATTAGGAGCATATATTATTGCTGTTGATGTGTTGGACAGCAGACTTCGATTAGCAAAAGAGATTGGGGCTGATCTGGTTATTAATCCTTCTCAAGAAAATACCCAAGAAGTTATAGCTGAGATCACCAAGAGGAATCTGGCTGGTTTTGCTATAGATTGTTCTGGAAACACCAAAGCTGAAAATAGTGCTTTAAATTGTATTAAACCATTTGGAACAACTATCTTTATTGGCGAAAATAAAAATTGTACAATAAATCCAAGCGATCAACTTATTCGAAAAGAAGTTACTTTAATAGGGTCATGGTACTTCCCCATATGGCAATATAAAGAAATTACTCGATTTATTACCGAGAAAAATATTCCGCTTCAAAAAACAATTACTCATGCATTTCATCTTGACCAAGCTAAAGAAGCATACGAATTGTTTGATAAACGGGAAACCGGAGCAGTAGTCATTGTTAACGAGTAGTTTATATAAGTTTATTTGATTAATATCATTTCGAATGGTGAATTTCCGATCTACCATAAACAAGATTAAAGCTAGTATTCATCTTTTTTAAATAATTATGAAAATATTATAACTTCTTATAAAAATTATTATCATAATATTATAGTTACAAGAGTGAAAAAAAATAATTAATCTTAAAAATGAAATTATTTTTTGATAAAAATCTGTTAAGATAATAAATAGTCTTTGATAATTAAAATTGTTAAATCTATTAACTATAAATTTTTAAACCTTATTAAACTAACCAGCAAAAGTACTATTAAATCTCAAACCAAGATTCTGTTTTCAATCTTTTTTTAATGTGAAAAATTACACCATAAAATTTCGAAGAATTATGAGGGGGTGATTATAAAATATTAATTCTATATATTAATTTGTTGGTATATAAGTAATAAAAAATTATTTAAAAAACTAGGAGGGTTTATTAATGAATATTTTAAGATTTTCTTTGAAAAAAAAGGTTTGTTTATTAGTTACCGTGTTATTCCTATTAGGATCTCTATCAATGGTTACTTTTGGTGCCGAGGAGAACAGTAAATTCAAAGAAATTCCTTTGGAATGGATTTTAGAATTACAAGAAAAGCTCGCTGCTAATGTAATGACTCCCGGTGGACCCAATAATGAAAAAGTTCTCAGTGCTGATGCTTTAAGCCTAACACCGGAAGAAATTGAAGCCGCTAAGCAGTTAACCTTTGGAGAATACTTTTTCATGGGTGCTAGCCTTGACGAAACCGAAGTACTCAATAAGTATGGTATGGATAAGATCCTTTCTGAATTAGGCAAAGAACCTATTGCATTTATGGGATCAGCATCTATTGCCGAGCAGATGGACCAAATTGATGCTTTAGCCGGAAAGGCAAGCGCTGTGAATTTTGTTGTAGCCCAAGCTTGGGAAGCAGTTACTCTTGGTCCATCTTTTGTTGCTCTTTCAAAAGCTGGCGTCCCACAAGTTCACAACTGGACAACACCAGCAGGTTTATATGGAGAAGAAAACTATATTGGTTTGGTCGATGCAGATGGCTATGGGCAAGGTGCAGCAGCAGCAGAGATTTTGGCTTATGCAATGGATTATAAGGGTGAAGTTGGACTTATTTACTTTGTCTTGGAACAATGGACCAATGTCATGCGTCTAAAAGGCGCAAAGGATACTTTTGCAAAATATCCAGAAATAAAAATTATAGCTGAGGCAGGTTTTACTGATCCATCGGAAAGTTATGATTTAGCTTTGGGTATGTTGCAGGCCAACCAGGATATCGATGCAGTCTGGGGAACCTGGATGATGGGACCGGCAACCGGTGCTGCTGAAGCCGTAATTGCACTAAAGAAAGCTGGTGAAATAGTCGTTGCTGCTCCCGATTTAGGAGGAATTACTGGAGCCAGATACATCGCTGATCCTAACCATCCAATTATTGGATGCGGTGAGGCAGATTGTATCGAAATGGGAGAAAATTCAATTCGAGCAGCTGTAAAATGGATGTTAGGAAAAAAGGATGAGGTTCGGAATGGATATTTTGTAAGCAATGTTTATCCTATTGTTCGAGCCAATCTGGTCGATGGTTTTAATGCTGCAACTCGGGGGGCTTCCGGCGAGCTACCACAGGATGTTCTTGATCTCCTAAAATAATTTCTCTTGAGGGGGGTTCAATCCCCCCTCAGTATCCCAAATTTTTTAAAATATCTTTGGTCTTTAAAAATAATTATCAAAAAATTGAAAAATGTCTTTTTCTTTTTAAAAAATTGATTAAGCAACTTAATTTGATTACTTCGAGATTTTACCGTATTAAATAAGTATTGGTTGAGAATCACTTATTAATCCTAACAGTTAAAAAGATTGCGAATAATTTTATAAAAGGAGGATGTTAATGAAAATAAAGGGGGTTTATTTACCGGGAAATAAGGAAGCACATATTAAAGAATGGGAAATTCCTGATCCTCAAGGAGACGAGGTACTGATTAAAATTAAAGCATCAGCTCTTTGTGCAAGTGATTTAAGTATTTACCATGGGCGACCACTAATACCAGGATATCCTGCTGGAACATTTATCGTTGGGCATGAGCCTTGTGGTGTAGTTTATAAGGCTGGTCCTTGTGTGAAAAATTTAAAAGAAGGCGATCGGGTCGCTACAATATGTTTTGTCGGATGCGGTCACTGTCAGTATTGTCGTGGTGGAGAACCTAATCTCTGTATTAATAATCCAGGTGTTTTAGGTTTTAATATGCATGGTGCCGATGCTGAATACCTTTTAATCGCCGAGAGGTCATGCCTTCCTATGCCGGATAAAATGAGTTTCGTAACCGGTGCAGTTTCAACTGATGCAATAGGAAACCTTTATTCAACTATGAAAGCTATGAATGTTTGTGGCAATGATGTAGTAGCTATAACCGGATTAGGACCCATGGGACTGAGTGGTGTACTCGCAGCAGTAAATATGGGAGCAACCGTACTGGCTATTGATCCCGTTGAGGAAAGGCTCAATAAGGCAAAAGATTTGGGTGCACAGTATGTTCTTAATCCAAAAAAAGTTTCTCCGGTAGAATTTGTTAAAGAAAATTTCCCCAGTGGTGTTGATAAAAGTGTAGATTGCTCAGCTAACGAGGAAGCTATTAATACTCTCCTCAATATAGCAAGAAAACACGGGATTGTTTCTCAAATTGGGGAACCAGGTGAAAAAATGATTGCGATCAATCCTAGTGAGCAGCTCATTCGAAAAAAAGTGAGTTATATCGGTTCATGGTATTTTAATATGAACGAGTGGGAAGACATTGCTAGTTTCATTGTAGATAAGATTGGAAATGACCGCGCTGAAGGAATTGTATCTCATCGTTACCCACTAGAAGAAAAAGCAGCTAGTGAAGCTTTTGAATTATTTAACGCTCATAAAACCCTGAAAGTGGTTTTTACTCCTGATAATTGAATTATTATCTAATCTTTGTTTATTCACTTTTAATACCAAGATATACAAGGAAGTGATTAAAGTCTGAACAGATTATTTCCTTGTATATCATATTTACTCAATGATATTAATATGACTTGCAATAGTAAAGGTAAAATAATTATAAAAATTAACCTCTCATTGTAAAGAGGTGCTTGAAATGGATAATTTTAGTTCAATTCAAATATTAGAAAAAGAAAAATCCCTGCAAGAGAAAATTCTTGAGTGTTTGAATATCAGTAAAAATTTTGGACGCATTCAAGCATTAAATAATGTGAGTTTTTATTTAAAAAAGAAAGAAATTTTGGGTATCATGGGAGATAATGGAGCAGGGAAATCAACATTAATAAAAATTATTCGTGGTGCTATTAAGCCTACCAGTGGAAAAATCTTGTTGGAAGGGAAAGAAGTGATCTTTGAGAGTCCACGTGAAGCAACAAATGCGGGCATTGGTGCTGTATATCAAGAATCCGCTCTTGTTGAACACTTGACTATGGCAGAAAATTTTTTTCTTGGGCAAGAACCAACAAGGTCTGTTTTCGGTGGCTTATTTAAGTTTGTCGATTATAAAAAAATGTGGAAAGAGAGCAGTGAGTCCTTGAAAGAACTTGGATTTGATCTTGATGTTAGAGAGCTCATCTCAAACTTTTCTGGAGGTCAAAGACAAGCGGTTGCCATAACGCGCGCCATGCATTTTAAACCAAAGCTCATTCTTTTGGACGAACCAACTTCAGCTCTTTCCGAAAAGGCAATCGATATTCTTTTTGAAATCCTCAAAAAATCCAAGGAGTTGTATCCTATGATTTTCGTCGGTCATGATTTGGACGATGCTCTCAGGTTGTGCGACAGGATTATCGTATTGAAACACGGGGAAGTTGAAGTTGAAGTGGATGTGGAAAAGGGAATGAGCCGTGACCAGCTCATTACTTATATGTAATAAATGGGAAAGGAGCTAACTAGTGGACATCCGTACGGTTAAACAATCTGTCTATCATATTGACACAATTGTATTAAGTGTTGCGGCAATCGGTCTTATCATTCTGTTTTCCAATCTTACACCTCATTTTCTTGTCATGACCAATTTCCGAGTAATTTTTGAAACTATGGCAGTACTAAGCATATTAGCAGTTGGTATTAATTTTTTACTCGTAGCAGGGGAAATTGACATTTCTTTTGTTTCAGTATTAGAACTGTCAGCAGCAGTTGCAGCAGTCGCTAGTCCATCTAATACAATTTATCTTATCTTTCTCGGTATCTTTGCTGCTTTTTTAGTTGGATTAGTAAACGGATTTTTTGTTACAAAATTAGGAATCCCTTCTTTTTTAGTTTCTTTGGCAACTATGTCAGGAGTCCAGGGAATAGTTATGATTGTATGTAATTATCGGGCAGTTTTACTACAGAATAATCTCATTCCCCAGATATTTTATGGTAGGTATTTTGGAGGGATCGCTACCTCAGTTTACTGGATGATTATCGTAATCGTAATTGCAGCAATAAGTGCCAGTAAAACTAAGTTTGGACGCTGGATCTATGCTACTGGTGGTAATGAACGAGCAGCCAGATTAATGGGTATTCCAACTTTAAAGGTAAAACTCATCTTATTTTGTTTAAATGGAGCCCTCGCGGGTTTAGCTGGATTAATTTTGGCAAGTAGAGCTTTATCGGCTCGTCCAGCAATGGGACAGGGTTATTTTATGCCAGCAATAGCAGCTCCTATTTTAGGAGGAGCGCTCCTTACCGGTGGAACTGGATCGGTTTATCGTACCGCTTTGGCGTGTTTTGTATTAACCGTAATAACTAATGGTGTAAATTTATTAGGGCTAGAGCCCGCCTATCGAGACATATTTATGTGTATCATTCTTTTATCGGCTCTTTCTGTCAGAGCAATACAATCGCGAGGTATTGGAAGTAAAGTATAAATTATGAATTAAAAGATCTACGGCTATTCTTTATTTTCTATTATTATTGGGAATGAGATATTCGTTATTAAAGAAATAATCTATAATAGTTTTTTAAAATTCAACCAAGTTGATTACAGATTTATATTAATTGTTTAAAAAAAATACTTAATAAGAACATTATAAATTATCACTTTATAATAAAAGCCTTTGCTATAGAGAAAAAACCATTGATTTATTGGAGTTATTAACTTAATTATTTAAAAAGATAAGAAATGATATATCAATCGACTGGCTATGATATAATCGATAGGCACTTGACATTTGGCGGAACGTTCATTAAAATTCGTATGTTCTAATATGCGCGGAGGAGAAGGTGTTTATGGTTCCGAAAACATATATTCCATCATTTAAGAATATTCAACAAAAGTGGTATGTCGTTGATGCCCAGGATTTAGTACTGGGTAGAATGGCCTGCCAAATTGCCAAAATCTTGTTAGGGAAGAACAAGTCGATGTATACGCCCTTCCTTGATACTGGCGATTTCGTTATTGTCGTCAATGCCGACAAGGTCCGGGTTACCGGGAAAAAACTCTCCAATAAAGTTTATCGACATCACACCGGTTATCCCTCCGGCTTTCGAGTAGAAACATTGGAGCATTTAATGAAAAGAAAACCCGAGGAAGTGATTCGTAAGGCAGTATGGGGGATGATTCCCCATCATAAACTGGGAAACCGCATTATTAGCAAATTAAAAGTTTACACTGGCGATTCCCATCCCCACGCAGCCCAAAACCCGATTCCTCTTGATCTAAGGAGTGAATGACGTGAGTATGGATATGAAGTATTACGCAACCGGGAGAAGAAAAACATCGATCGCTAAGGTATGGTTGACTTTGGGAAGTGGCAAAGTAGTTATTAATGGGAGAGAATTGAAAGATTATTTTCCCCAACCAGTGCTCCAAATACTAGCTACCCGTCCATTAGCCCTGACCGGGAGTGATAGTCGCTTTAACGTTAACGTCATAGTAGAAGGTGGGGGTTTAAGCGGCCAGGCAGGAGCCATGGCATTGGGTATTTCCAGATCATTGATCAAAATTGATGAAAATTTAAAACCAACCTTAAAAAAAGCCCGACTTTTAACTCGCGATCCTCGCATGAAAGAGCGGAAAAAATATGGTCAGCGGTCAGCACGGGCTCGTTTTCAATTCTCTAAACGGTAATATTTTTAATTATCGGAGCCCCCGAAGTCTGGGGGCTCTTTTTGTTTCAGGTGTTTTTTGGTTTTCCAAAATTCCCGGTAAAAATAAAAAAAACTTTGGTGGTGGTTGGGTTGTATCCACTTCTTGAAATTAATTTATCTAAGCTGAAACAAAATATCGAAACCCTTCAAAAAAAATGTTCCGAGTGGATGCTGAAACCAGTCGCTGTCACCAAAGGATTTTGTGCCGATTATAAAATAACTGACCTACTCTATGGCTCCGGAATTCGATCTTTCGCTGACTCAAATTTATCCAATCTCCTGAAATTGATCGACCGCTTTGGCCATAAAGCCCAATATCAATTAATCCGTCTTCCTATGAAAGAAGAAATCAATGTAATTATTGAGAACCAAATAATTCCCCTGGTTTCCCAATTGGAAATTCTCAACCTCTTTGCTCAGAAAGCCAAACAATTTCATGCCCAATCATCGGTTATCCTTGCTATCGAAACTGGTGATGGAAGAGAGGGATTTCTTCCCGAAGAAGTGTTGAATAATATTGACCAGATTGTTTCTTTGGATAATATTGCCATTATTGGTATTGGAACTTCTTTGGCTTGTTTAAGCGGAGTTCTTCCTCAAATAAAAACTCTTGAGGAATTAAGTTCTTTGAGAAATCAACTTCGGCTATTCCTGCATAATCCTCATCTTTTTATATCAGTGGGCGGAACGACTTTCTTTTCCCTTTGGGAAGAATGCTCCCAACCACCTCCGGTGGATCAGATTCGTTGTGGAGAAGCCTTTCTCTTCGGTAGTGATATTAGCAGAAAAAGAAATCTCAATTGGCTACAACAGGGAGCTTTCCATATCGAAGCTGAAATTGTGGAAATAAAAAACAAGCAACCTGACTCATCAGATCGAGGATTTGATGCTTTTGGTCGACCCGGTAAGATGTCCAGTGAAAAAAACTACCCTCGGAAACGAGCATTAGTTGCAGTAGGTCTCCAAGACATTGATGATACACAGTTATTTTTCGAGGACAGAAATGTTACAATAATTGGAGCAACCAGCAATTATTTGGTTTTAGATTGTGAGGAAAGTCAGCATGATTATCGGATTGGTGATTTAGTCCGGTTTCAAGCTGGGTATGGAACTGTATTGCGGGCATTTTTATCGCCCTATGTACAGAAACGCTACATTGAATGAGAAAGGATGGGTATTATGAGGTGGGTATTTAAAGGAAGAGATTTCTTAAGTCTATCCGACTATTCAGCTGATGAAATTTATTACCTTTTAGAAACGGCAATCGTTTTAAAGAGACGCTGGATGATAGGAGAGAAAATCGAAATCCTTTCTGGAAAAACCCTGGCCATGCTTTTTGAAAAACCATCTCTACGAACCCGGGTTTCTTTTGAAATGGCAATGCATCAACTGGGTGGGAAAGCTATGTATATTGGTCCCCAAGAAGTGGGCTTGGGGAAACGGGAAGCAATTAAGGATGTAGCCATGGTCCTTGACCGTATGGTTGATGCGATTATGATTCGTACTTTCAGCCATAATAATCTTATCCAGATGGCAAAGTATTCTCAAATCCCGATTATTAATGGACTTTCTGACCTTCATCATCCTTGTCAAATTTTAGGAGACATATTGACCATTTTAGAGAAAAAGGGGACTCTTAAAGGTCAAAAAATATCTTATTTTGGCGATGGAAACAATGTCTGTCATTCTTGGCTCGTAGCAGCTGGAGTCTTGGGGCTCAATCTCACCATCTGTTCTCCCAATAACTATCAACCACAAACCGAAATTTGGGATTGGGCTCAAGAGAAGGGAAGCAACTCAGGAGCAACTATAATTTATGAAGCCGATCCGGAGATGGCCGCTCAGGACGCCGATGTTATCTATACCGATGTCTGGGCAAGCATGGGAAAAGAAAGTGAAATGGAGGAAAGGATTCGTCATTTCCAAAAACTTCAGGTTAACCAAAATATCCTTGATAAAGCTCGATCCAATGCGATTGTTCTCCATTGCATGCCGGCTCACCGAAATCTGGAAATTACCGATGAGGTTATGGACGGCCCACGTTCAGTAGTTATTGATGAAGCCGAAAATCGACTCCATGCTCAAAAGGCTTTGCTGGCATTGATTATGAGTTAGCGGAGGAGTTATCTTTTGAATCTTTCTGTGCACTGGCGATGGACTATCGAACTTATTCTGATTTTATATTTGTCTTTTCGATTGTTTTCTATCACCAAGGGCACTTCGCTTTATTCGGTTTTAAAATTCCTCCTAATCTTATTCGTTATTGCCGGTTTAGCTAATTTTTCCGGGTTAAAAGAGCTTAATTTTATTTGGAAGATTATTCTTGTCGCCTATATAGGTGGAGCATTTATTGTTTTTCAGCCTGAGCTTCGCCGTCTCTATGTCAATCGGGCTTATCATCGCCCGGATAGTACTTCCCGTTTCTTTTTTCACAGCGAGGAAGATCGGACTAAGTTTATCGATGAAATTACCATTACTTGCCAAACTCTCTCTCGTAAGAAAGTTGGAGCTTTAGTTGTATTGGAGAGGAATAATGATTTACGGGATTTTCTTCAAACTGGTATCGCCATTGATGCTGTTTTTTCTTCTGAATTAGTTTATTCAATTTTTTTAACCGAATCACCACTGCACGATGGAGCGGTGATTATTAAAGAAAACCGGATTATTGCTGCCGGGTGCATTCTCCCTTTAGCAGAAAAAACCGAGGTTAAAAAATTAGTTGGAACCCGGCACCGAGCTGGAATAGGCATCACTGAGCAAACTGATGCTCTATCTCTGGTGGTTTCAGAAACGACCGGGAAGGTATCGATCGCAGTTCAGGGTAAAATGGCCTGGGACGTTGAGACGAGTACTTTGAAAAAAATGCTAAGAATTCTCTATCGAAAAATATGATTAAAATATCAGATATTATCAATTTGATCAAAAAAAGCTTGAAAAAATTCAAAACCTGGTATCATCATGACCGGGAAACCAAATGGTATGCTGTCGGTTTTGCTGTAGCACTATGGTTTTATCTATTAAGTGAAAACTATGCTCAAGTAGGATATAGCTGGCAAAAGGTGTGGAATCATTCAACAATTATTCCTATTACCACCACCCAGCAAACCTTACCAGGAGATACCATACCCGGTGCTATCCTTGAAGAAATAAAACCAATTGATAATGATAAGACGGTGAAGGGAGGAAATTAATTTGAAAAAGTATGACAGTAAAGACATTCGAAACGTGGGATTATTTTCACATGCTGGTGCAGGAAAAACAACTCTTGCCGAAACTTTGCTTTATCATTCAGGACTTATCTCCCGAAAGGGAAAAGTTGAGGAAGGAAACACGGTATCTGATTGGGAACCAGAAGAAATAAAAAGAGGAATATCAATCGACCTATCGGTACTCCCTTTTGAATGGCAGGGAAAGAAAATCAATTTGATTGATACTCCTGGATACGCAGATTTTGTTGGAAATGTTTTAGGTGCTCTTCGTGCAGTCGATTGTGGGTTAATCCCCGTTTGTGGAGTTTCTGGTGTTGAAGTTGGTGTAGAGCGAAGCTGGAAGTATTTAGAACAAAATCAGCTTCCGGTTTTTCTTTTTATCAACAAAATGGATCGAGAAGGTGCCAATTTTGATAAAGTTTTAAGTGAAATACAAAGTGAACTCTCGGCTAAAGCAACTCCTCTTTACATACCAATCGGCAAAGAAAGCAATTTTCAGGGTGTCGTCGATATTTTAGCCATGAAAGCATTGTATTTCCAAGCTGATGGAAAATCATTTAAGGAAGACACCGTACCAGCCGACCTACAAAATCAAGCCCAAGAAATTCATGACTTCCTGGTCGAGAATATTGCTGAAACCAATGATGAGTTATTAAATATGTACTTGGAAGGACAAACCATCGAACCCGAGCTCCTTAAAGAAACTCTTCGCCAAGCGATTCTTCAGAGAAAGCTATTTCCAGTGTTATGTGGGTCCGGTTTAACCGATCGAGGAGTGTCTCTTCTCGGAGATGCTTTATCCCACTATGCCCCATCGCCTCTTGATCGTCCTCCCATCCAAGGAATAAATCCGAAAACCAAAGAAGAAGTTGAAAGAAAATGTAACGAAACCGAGCCTTTTTCAGCTTACGTTTATAAAATTATCAGCGATCCTTATGTAGGAAAATTGGCTTTAGTAAGGGTTTTTTCTGGAAAATTAACTTCTGATTCCCGTTTGTTCAACGCTTCCCGTGATACTGAAGAAAAAGTGGGGCAATTACTAACCCTACGAGGTAAAAACCAGGAATCGGTAACCGAAATTGGCCCGGGAGATATGGGTGCCATCGCTAAAATCAATGAAATCTATCTTGGTGATACACTTTCGGAAAAAGAAAAAACAATCGTTTTTGCCAATCTGGAATATCCCGAAGCGAATTATTTATCGAGCATCAAGCCTCTTGGACGGGGTGATGAAGATAAGATCAGCTTAGGAGTCAGTCGAATGCTGGAAGAAGACCCTACCGTCAAAGAGGTTCGTGACCCTGATACTAAAGAAGATGTTCTCTATGGTTATGGGGATATTCATCTCGATGTATTAATCGAGAAAATGAAGCGAAAATTTGGAGTGGAAGTTGGTTTGGCCATTCCAAAAGTTCCTTATAAGGAAACCATCAAGGGAACCACCAAGGTGGAAGGAAAATATAAAAGACAATCAGGCGGAAGAGGGCAGTATGGCCATTGTTGGCTGGAACTTGAACCCCTTCCCCGTGGTAAGGGTTTTGAATTCGTCGATAAAATTGTCGGTGGAGCCATTCCTCGTAATTATATTCCATCGGTGGAAAAGGGCGTTCAGGAAGCAATGTTGGAAGGCGTTTTAGCGGGTTATCCGGTCATTGATATCCGAGTTATCGTTTACGATGGATCTTTCCATCCGGTTGACTCATCGGATATGGCATTTAAAATTGCCGGATCGATGGCTTTGAAAAAGGGATGCCTGGAATGCAATCCGGTTTTGCTTGAGCCAATTATGAACCTTGAAATCACCGTTCCCGAAGAATTTATGGGAGATGTTATCGGCGATATCAACAGTCGTAGAGGAAGAATCTTGGGGATGGATCCACAGGATGGCTATCAGCTTATCCGAGCTAATGTTCCTTTAGCCGAAATTTTCCGCTATTCAGTGGACCTTCGCTCCATTACCCAAGGGAGAGGGTCTTATAAAATGACCTTTTCCAACTATGAGGAAGTCCCAGCTCAGATTGCTGAAGGTATTATTCAAAAAGCCAAGAAAGAAAAAGAAGAGGCCGGATGAACCCAAAGATATACATTGGTATCGATCTCATCAATCTCACGAGAGTAAAAAAAACCCTTAGCCGATGTGGAGAAAGGTTTGTAAAACGAATTGCCACTTCAGCTGAGCTGGAATATTACTGTGACGTGAGCGAGCGACGTTTTATTGAAGGAGTCGCTTCTCTCTTCGCTATAAAAGAAGCCGTTAAGAAAATCTTTCTTCAAAAGGATTTAAATCCAAACTGGAAACAGATTCAGGTTTTCCATCACTCTTCTGGAAAGCCTTGGGTTTCATTATCCGAGGAATCATTAAAACAAATATTTGAAAGTATATCCCTATCCCTTTCCCACACCGCTGAGATGGTGGTCGCTGTAGCGGTGGGTGTGGAAAGGCGCATAGATAACACTGGGGTCTAACAGTGAAACTGATTACTTCCGAATCCATGCAGAAACTGGAAAAAAGATTAGTCGAATCCTACCGGATCCCGACTCAGCTGCTCATGGAGAATGCCGGGAGAAATATTGTCGACAAGATTAGACAAATTGGAATAGATAAATCCTGGAATCAGGTAGCAGTGGTCTGTGGTCCGGGTAACAATGGAGGAGACGGATTGGTCATTGCCCGCCATCTCAATCTTCGTTATCCGTTATTGCCTATCACCATTTTTTTGGTAGGAAATCCCGAGCGGCTGAAGAATGATACTGCTCTTAATTATGAAATCTGTCAGCGAATCGGTTTACCCATTCAGAGAGTATTCCCAGGAAATCCCCCCCGCTTTGATAAAGGAACTTTAATTATCGATTCCCTCTTTGGTACTGGATTATCGAAAAAGGTTGAAGGTGTTTTTCAAGAAGTAATCGATGCTATCAATAAAGCCAAGGAATCAATGATTATTGCCGTTGATGCCCCTTCGGGTGTCGATGCCACCTGGGGTAAAATCATGGGAAGGGCTGTTAAAGCTCATCATACCATTACTTTTGGAATGCTAAAGAGAGGCTTGGTGGTAGCTCCTGCTCGTGAATACTGTGGAACAATTCATCTCACTGATATCGGAATTCCCTTGGATCGAGAACCGGCAGATGTTCCCCAAGAAGGTTTTCTGATCACCCCTGATTTTATTCGTCCTTTTTTGCCTGAGAAAGCTTTTCTCAGTAATAAGATAAGTGCCGGGGTTGTTATGGTGGTTGCTGGAAGCCCGGCCATGACCGGAGCCGGCCTTTTAACCTGTCAAGCCGCCTATCGAAGCGGAGCAGGAATGGTTATTTGGGCAACCAATCATCAACTGGCACCTTTAGTGAAATCCTCTATACCTGAAGTGGTGAGCACCATTCTTTCTTCCAATAAAAAAAATACTCAATGGAAGTACTTACCTCATCATGCCGATGAAATATGTGAAGCCATCTTACAACGAAAATGCCGCTCAATTGCAATTGGTCCCGGATTAGGTTCGTCTCCAGCATCCAGATATTTTATTGAAAAAGTCATTGAAAAATCACCGATCAAGGGTGTAATTGATGCCGATGCTTTAAATGCTATTGCTGTTAACCGGGAGTTTTGGAAAAATCGTTTACAAGGTTGGATTCTTACTCCTCACGAAGGCGAAATGGGTCGTCTCCTTAACCGCTCGGCTTCTTCAATCGCTGAAAATCGAATCGCCGCGAGTTGTGCTTTGTCTCAATACTTTAACTGTATTACCGTTTTAAAGGGACCAGGAACCATAGTTGTATCTCCCCAGGGAGAAATTGCTATCAACCCAACGGGGAATCCCAATCTTGCTACTGCTGGAAGTGGAGACGTTTTAACCGGAATTATTGCAGCTTTTTTGGCTCAAGGTGGGTCTCCGTTTATCAGTGCCGTGACCGGCGTATTTCTCCATGGGTTATCAGCTGATTTATATCAAAAACAGTCTCCTCAACTTCTTGCCAGTGAACTAGCATCTTATCTACCATACGCGATAAAGGTGGTTAAAAATTGTGAATATCGATTACCCATTGTGGATGGAGATTGACTCACAATCGCTCCATAACAATTTTACTCGAATACTTCAACACCTAAGTATTCCCAATGCCTCTCGGATAATTGGAGTAGTCAAAGCTGACGCATACGGGCATGGTATAGAAAGCGTTTTGCTCCTTCAGAAGTGGGGCATGAATCGCTTTGGGGTTGCTACCGTTCAAGAGGGTGAAGCTCTCCGTCAATTAGGAATCAAAGGGACCATCTATTTATTAGGAGGATTCATTAACCAGGAAATTCCTGGGATTTTTAAAAATCACTTAACACCCGCCCTTTCCTCCCGAGAAGAATGGGATCAACTGAAATCTGCGGTTCAATTGAATCAACAAGAGCTGGAATTTCATTTAAAAATTGATTCGGGGATGTATCGAATGGGCTTTCTTCCGGAAGAACTGGATGAATCATTCATCAAACAAATGAGTCATCACCCCTATTTGCATCTAAAGGGAGTAATGACCCATTTTGCCAGTTCAGAAAATGATCCTACCTATACCCATCGGCAGTTTGAAATTTTTCAGAACTTTTTACAAAAAAAATTTCTTTCAGAACAGGTTTCAATTCAAAATTTAGAAAAGCATTGCTGTAACAGCGCTGGTTTCCTATTTTTCCCACATTATCACCTTGATATGGTGAGGGTAGGAATTGCGTTATTTGGTGTTTCACCCATCCAGGATCCTTCTCCAGTCCGTTCACTTGGTTTATCACCCGTGATGAGGATAAAAAGCCGGGTTAAACTTTTAAAACACCTTCCATCGGGATGTTGTATTGGGTATGGTGGAACCTGTATTACCGAACGTCCGACTCGGTTGGCAGTTATTCCTATCGGCTATGCTCAAGGGTTTTTGCGGCGCCTTTCAAACCGAATGGAGGTTTTAATCAAAGGACAACGAGCCAAATGCTTAGGAGTAATTTCCATGGATCAAATGATGGTAGATGTAACCTCTATCCCTGATGTGAAAAGGGGAGACCTGGTTACAATTCTCGGATCAGACGGACCTGATGAAATTCGAGCGGAAGAGATGGCTGCTTGGGCAGAAACCATTCCTCACGAAATTTTATGTAGTTTTATTCGGATTAAAAATCGGATTGTGGTATGACTCATCTTGATACTCTATTATCATCCAATGAAGACCAAACCATGAAAATTGCCAGCCATTTTACTCAGGAATATTTTCAGCCAGGAGTTCCTATTCTCTTATCCGGCCAGCTAGGTGCTGGAAAAACCTATTTTACCAAGGGAATCGCTGAAGCGCTGGGTATTTCCAGCCGGGAAGTGATTAGTCCAAGTTTTGCCTTAATCAATGAATACCATGGCCCAGTTTGCATTCTCAACCATATGGATTTTTATCGTCTTGAAAACTGGCAGGAGGTTGAGCAGTTGGGGATCGAGGAATATTTTACTTCAAATTCCTTTACTGTAATTGAATGGGGTGAACGATTTTTAGCTCATTTTCTTCCTCCTTATTATGTAGTCAAATTAACTGTTACCGATGAAAAAAACCGACTCATCGAAATCTTTTATCAAAATTATGGACAATAATCAAACAATACCAAATACTTTAGCCTTGGATACTAGCACTCCTTGGCTGACTTTAACTTTAGGAAATAGTGCTGAAGTTATCTATCAGCATCGTTCCCAGGTCATGACCGACCATTCCCGGGTTTTGATTCAATCTTTGGAGGAAATACAGAAAAAGGGATTCTTTTCAACCTTTCCACCAGAACGGATCGTTATCGGTCGAGGTCCTGGTTCTTTTACCGGTATAAAAATAGCCAATATCACCGGCCGAACTTTGGCATACAGCTTGAATTGTCCCTTATATGGATTTTCCACTTTGGAGATGTTAGCCCACCAGGGAAGTAAACTAATAACCCCTCACAAAGGCTTGATTATTCTTCCAGTTATTTTTCATAAGAAAAATGAAGTCTTCTGGTCAGAATTTAAACTAGGCTTTCAAAAACTACCGGATCACCAAGTCAAAATTCAAATCGGACCTTATTCAGATATTATAAAGCTTTATTCTTCTAAAGATGTTTTGATTATTACTCCTTGGCAGGAACTTTATAACCTTTTTCAAAACAATCAATTTCAGTGCCTTCACCCTGATAGTTCACAACCTGATTCCATCAACCTTATTGAATTAATTGAAAGCCGGGATATTCCTATTCAAAAAAATAATTCCGAATTCTTTGAAGAAAATACTCGACCTCTATATGGATCACGAGTCTTTGAACATGAATAATTCTCCTTTCCCAGCTGAACCCTATGTCATCGAAAAAATGAAACCAATCCATTTATCAGCAGTTTTAGCTATAGAAAAGAAATCTTTCCCCCAACCCTGGAGTTTTTCTCTTTTTATGAGTGAATTTACTAACCGACTGGCGACCTACCTGGTTCTTCGAATTAAGAGAAAAGTGATTGGATATATTGGTTATTGGTATCTTTTCGAAGAAGCCCACATTACCACCTTTGCCATTCACCCCGATTATCGCCGTCAAGGATTGGGGAAAAAATTCCTTCAATATGCTCTGAATTCAATTTTGAATCAGGGTTGTCAGGAAGTTTTTCTTGAGGTAAGAGTTTCTAATTTCCCTGCCCAAAATCTTTATCGTTCACTGGATTTTACTGCCATTGGAATTCGAACAAAATATTACAGTGATGGTGAAGATGCTATTATCATGAAAAAAATCATCAGCAAAGAAGGTTAAAAAGAAAGGATTGTTATGTACTGCTTGGCAATTGAAACCAGTTGCGACGATACTTGTGTCGCTATTATAAAAAATGGGTATACCATCCTCTCCAATGTAATATCCAGTCAAATCGATATTCATCGTCGTTTTGGTGGAGTTGTTCCCGAAGTCGCATCCCGACGCCATTTGGAATATTTGATTCCGGCTTTAGAACAGGCCTTGCAACAGGCTAATCTTACTCTTAAAGAAATTGATTTGTTCGCAATAACTCGTGGTCCAGGATTAACTGGATCTCTTCTTATGGGACTATGCATGGGGAAGACTCTTTCTATCCTCAATCAAAAACCATTTATCGCTGTCAATCATTTGGAAGGACATCTTTTTGCTTCTCGATTGGATCATCCAGATATTACCCCGCCTTTCATTTCACTTATCGTTTCAGGAGGACATACCGAGTTAACTGTGGTCCAAGACTGGGGCAAATATGTCCATTTAGGACGGACTCGTGACGATGCAGCCGGTGAAGTATTTGATAAGATTGCCAAATACCTAAATATCGGTTATCCTGGCGGTCCTTTAATTGATAACCGGGCAAAAAACGCCAATCCGACTCGTTTTCATTTTCGGGGAGGATTAGAAGATCAAGAAAATTATGATTTCAGCTTCAGTGGTCTCAAAACTGCTGTGGTACGAATGTACGACCAGCTTCCAGACTCTTCCAAAAAAGATGAAAATATAATTAACGATCTTTTAGCATCCTTTCAACGAAGTGTTGTACGTACCCTCTGGAAAAAAACCATCCGAGCTATTAAAAAAACCGGTATTCGAAGGGTATCGCTGGGCGGTGGAGTAGCAGCCAACAGCTCGCTTCGTTCTCTTTTTTTACAAAAAGGATTCCAGCATAATATAAAAGTTTATCTCCCATCGCCAACTCTATGTACTGATAACGCAGCCATGATAGGAAGTAGTGGCTCTTTTCATTTTTCCTTAGGGAAAACCAGCCCCCTCGATTTAGAACCTGATCCCCAGTTGCGATTGGGAGAAGTATAAAGCTTAATAGTTAATATTTCTCAATTAATAGTTATTTTTTGATCACTGACACTGCTTTATTCTGTAGCGAGTAGGAATTGATTGAATTTTCAGGTGTGTTTGATTAATATATTATAATAAATTTTTAAATGAACCTATAGGTTTTTTTCTTCCTTAACGTTATAATATATTTTTGTTGTTGATTTCTAAGAAACTAAAGCCAGTCTAATTCACTCCGCTTTAGATTTCGATGCATTGCCAGACTTTTCCCCCGAGAATAGTCTGATTTTTTCCTTAAAATGGAAATAATCTATACGATAAGATAGAAGGGAAGGTGTCATTAATGCCAAAAAAACTCATTTTCGATGAAGAAGCCCGCCGTACTTTAGAAAAAGGGGCTAATATTATTACCGACACGGTAAAGCTGACCTTAGGCCCTAAAGGTCGAAACGTCATCTTAGAAAAAAAATTCGGGGCACCAACGATTACCAATGATGGGGTTACTATTGCTCGAGAGATTGAGGTCAAAGACCCTTTTGAAAATATCGGGGTAACTTTGGTCCGAGAAGTTGCTACTAAAACCAATGATATAGCTGGTGACGGAACTACCACCGCCATGGTCCTTGCTCAAAAAATGATCCACAATGGATTGAAAAATGTCACTGCTGGTTATAATCCAGTTTTTCTTAAAAATGGTATGGATAAAATTCTCGTCCAAATCGTCAATAAGATTAACCAAAACAGCATCCCAATTGATGATCAAAAGTCTATCGCTCAGGTTGCCTCCATTTCCGCAAAAGACCAGTCAATTGGTCAAATCATTGCTGAATCCATAGAAAAAGTAGGTAGAGATGGAGTTATTACTGTAGAAGAATCCAAGTCAACCGATACTACCCTTGAGGTGGTTGAAGGAATGCAGTTTGATCGAGGCTACCTATCTCCTTATATGGTAACCGATCAAGAGAGAATGGTTTGTATTCTGGAAAATCCCTATATTTTGATTACTGATTCTAAAATTAGCTCCATTCAAACGCTGCTCCCCATACTCCAGCAGGTCGTCCAAACCGGAAAACCTCTATTGATCATTGCCGAAGATTTAGAAGGCGAAGCCTTAGCGACTTTAGTGGTCAATCGGCTTCGTGGTGCACTCAACGTTGCAGCAGTAAAAGCGCCAGCTTTTGGAGATCGACGAAAGGAAATCCTTCATGACCTGGCTATTCTTACTGGTGGACAGGTTATTTCCCAGGAAATGGGAATGAAATTGGAGAAAGTCACCATAGATCTTTTAGGAAAGGCCGGATCGGTAAAAATCAACAAAGACAACACTATTATTGTTGACGGCCAAGGAAGTCCCGATGATATAAAAGCTCGAGAAAAAGAAATCCGAGTTCAAATTGAAAAGACCGATTCCAGTTATGACCGTGAAAAACTTCAAGAACGATTGGCAAAGTTAATTGGAGGAGTTGCGATCATCAAGGTAGGGGCTCTATCCGAAACCGAACTCAAAGAAAAGAAACATCGAGTTGAAGACGCTCTCTCAGCAACTCGTTCGGCTATCGAGGAAGGAATCATCCCTGGAGGGGGATCATTGCTTCTGCATATTAGACAAGAAGTCTCCGTCGATAACCTGTCTAATGATGAGCAAGTTGGCGCTCTAATCGTTTTGAACGCCTTGGAAGAACCTCTAAAAAGAATCGCAGAAAATGCTGGATATCAAGGGAATATTATTGCCAGTAAGGTTCGAGGTCTGGATAAAAAAATAGGTTTCAATGCTATGACCGGTGAATTTGTTGACATGGTCAAATCGGGAATAGTTGATCCCGCCAAGGTTACCCGAGCAGCTCTCCAAAATGCAGTGAGTATTGCCTCTTTAGCCTTGACCACTCAAACCATCATTGCCGAACACAAAGAAGAAACACCAGAGTAAAAACTGTAAACTATCCGGGTAATCCAACTGCAAGGGTCACTGGAAAACTCGGATAGTTCTTTTATAATTAATTCAAGTGTGTTATTTTGATAATAACGAAAGGATACCCCTTCAAGGAGGGGGATATTTGAATACTCTTTCCATTATCAAACAACTTCAAAATGTTCTTTTGAGTTGGGGTGCCCCCTGGTGTTTTCCCCCCTTTCAAATTGGAGAGGAGTTGTATCCTACTTATTTATACCTACTCAGTAGCTGATATCTTATCTCAAAGAGGGGTAAAGAAAAGCGTTAAACGTATTTATTCAATTGTAATAGATTTGTGAATCTATACTTGGTTTTTAATACTGCTGAGATGAACGGAGGAAGGTGAAACCCATGCATGAAGTGTCATTAGGAAAATACCGAATGGCTCGAATGACTTACGGGTTTGATGAAATTTCCTTGGTTCCTGGACTTCGAACCATTGACCCGCTAGATATTGACCTGAGCATCTCAATTGGGAATAGGCATCTCAACCTCCCCATACTTGGAGCAGCCATGGACGGAGTAATTGATCCGATTATGGCTGTAACTATGGGAAAATTGGGTGCCATGGGAGTTCTCAATCTGGAGGGTATTTTCTGTCGTTATCAAGATCCCTACCCCTTGATTTCCACGTTTATTCAAAAATCACGAGAAGAAATCACTAGTTACTTGCAAAAAACTTATCAAGAACCAATTCAAAAATCACTGATAAAAGAACGAATCGAGCAAATTAAATCCCAGGGTGTTCTTACCGCCGCATCAGTTACTCCTTCTCGAGCTCAAACCTTAGGTATTGCTGCCATCGAAGCAGGACTTGATATCTTGGTCATCCAGTCCACAGTCACCACTCGGGAATTTTTATCTTCTCGCAGTGCTGCTTTCGATTTAAAAAGCTTTTGCCAGGACCTTCCCATACCGGTGATCGTCGGGAATTGTGCAACCTATGAAGTAGCTCTTGAATTAATGAAAGCTGGTGCTTCAGGAATTCTGGTGGGTATCGGACCAGGTGCTGCCTGTACTACCCGTGCTGTATTGGGAATAGGTATTCCTCAAATTACGGCCACGATTGATGCTGCTGCTGCCCGCTATGACTATTGGAAAGAAACCGGTCGGTATGTTACAGTCATTACCGATGGAGGAATGAGAGTTGGTGGTGACGTTGCCAAAGCAATTGCCAGCGGTGCTGACGCCGTCATGCTTGGTTCTCCTTTAGCCTCGGCGCAGGAAGCTCCTGGCCAAGGTCATCACTGGGGAATGGCAACCCCTGACCCCAATCTTCCCCGCGGCACGTTGGTTAATGTTGGCATTAAAGGAACCTTAAAAGAAATTTTACTTGGACCTAGTCATGTCACCGACGGAACGATGAATTTTATTGGTGCCTTGAGAGGCTCAATGGGTTCTCTAGGTGCTCAAAACATCAAAGAAATGCAGCAAGTCCCTATCGATATATCTCCGAGCATTTGGACTGAAGGAAAATTTCTTCAGAAAATTCAGGGAGTCGGCATGGGGAGGTCATAATGGACAAAATCGTTATTTTAGATTTTGGTTCCCAATATACCCAGCTTATTGCCCGAAGAATCAGAGAGTATCAGGTTTATTGTGAGATCTGGCCTTATCACTTGAAAGAATGCGATTTGAATAGTTCCGATATCAAAGGGATCATTCTCTCAGGAAGTCCCTATAGCGTTGCTGATCCTCGTGCTCCTCAGCTGGAAGAGATGATTCTCAAATCCAATAAACCACTATTGGGGATATGTTACGGTCTTCATCTTTTAGTGAAAACCTTAGGTGGCAAGGTGGTCCAATCTCAAACTCGGGAATATGGAAAAGCTCTCCTGACAATTTTGGAAAAAAGAGGTATTTTTGAAGGTTTTGGAAATGAAATGGTTTGCTGGATGAGCCACGGTGATAGCGTTAAAGAAATCCCACCACAATTTCAATGTATTGCTCGAACCGAAACCTGTGATTATGCTGCCATTGTTGACGATCAGAGAAGAATTTGGGGAATTCAGTTTCACCCTGAAGTGTCTCATACACCCTTAGGAAAAGAGATTTTATCCAACTTCATTTTTAACGTCTGTGGTTGTTCCTCGGATTGGACTGCAGAATCAATCATTAAACAACAAATACAATGGCTCCGCAATACTACTCAAAAGGAAAAAGTAATCTGTGCTTTAAGTGGTGGAGTTGATTCAGTGACTGCAGCAGTTTTGACTTATCGAGCGATCGGTGACCAGCTGAGCTGTATCTTTGTGAATAACGGTTTGATGAGAAAGGGTGAGCCAGAACACGTTCTCCGAAATATGGAAGCCTTATTAGGGAAGGGACGGGTTATTGCCGTCGATGCCAAAGACCGTTTTTTAAATGAACTCCAGGGTGTCGTCGACCCAGAACAAAAAAGAAAAATCATCGGCCGGGTATTTATCGAAGTTTTTGAAGAAGAAGCCCGAAATTTAGGTGATGCCACTTGCTTACTCCAGGGCACTACTTATCCTGATGTTATAGAAAGTATCTCGGTTTGCGGGCCATCGGTGAAAATTAAAAGCCACCATAATGTTGGCGGGCTTCCTGAACTGATGCACCTTCGGGTAATCGAACCTTTGCGATTCCTTTTTAAGGATGAAGTTCGACAATTAGCATTAGAATTAGGCATTCCTGATGAGATTGTTTGGCGACAGCCGTTTCCAGGTCCGGGTCTTGCAGTCAGAATTATTGGTGAAGTGACCGAAAACCGACTGGAAATTTTACGGGATATGGATTACATCATCTATCAAGAGTTGAAAAATTCCCCAATTTTCAAAAAACTATGGCAATCTTTCGGAGTGTTGGTTCCAGTTCGAAGTGTAGGAATCATGGGGGATGAAAGAACTTATAAGTATGTTGGTGTTCTTCGTGCCGTCATGAGCGAAGATGGAATGACTGCCGATTGGGCAAAAATCTCCTATGAAACCTTAGACATTATCGCCCGCCGAGTAGTGAATAAAGTTGCTGGTATTGGGCGGATGGTTTTTGATATTACTTCTAAGCCACCAGCAACTATTGAATGGGAATAGAAATTCAATAACATATAAATAATATAGGAAAAATAAAGAGGAGGAATATTCATGCCTCTCGCAATCATCTCCGGCACCCATTGGGGTGACGAGGGAAAAGGAAAAATGGTAGATTTTATCAGCCAAAAAGCCAATATGGTCATTCGAGCTCAAGGAGGGAGCAATGCCGGACACACTGTCGTCGTTGAAGCTAAAAAATACGTCTTTCATCTTATACCATCAGGCATTCTTCATCCTGGGATAAAATGCATTTTAGGAGATGGTATGGTCATTGACCCCGCCGATCTTCTGCAAGAAATTCAATTCCTGCGAGATAATGGATGGGAAGAATCACTGCCAAGACTGTTCATTAGTGAAAAAGCCCACCTGGTCATGCCTTATCATCGTTTATTCGATCAGCTCCAGGAATCTTTTCGTCAAAGTTCCCGAATCGGGACTACCGGTCGAGGAATCGGCCCTGCCTATGAGGATAAAGTTGCCCGATGGGGAATTCGAGCTGTCGACCTTTTAAACCTGGATACCTTTAAAAAAAAGCTCCAACTGGTTTTAAATTATAAAAATGCCATTCTGGAAAAGGTTTTTCAGAAACCTCCACTTTCTTTCAAAGAAGTTTTTGAACAATTTGAAAAATATTCTGATCAATTAAAACCGTATATCGTCAATACTTTACCTATTATTTACGATGCTCTTGCTTCCCATCAGAATCTGGTTGTTGAAGGAGCCCAGGGCACAATGTTGGATTTAGATCATGGAACCTATCCTTACGTTACCTCCTCCCACCCAGTAGCTGCCGGCTCATTGCTAGGAGCCAGCTTAGGTCCCCTTTCTAATATCCAGTCGGTTGGAATCTGCAAAGCCTATACTTCCCGAGTAGGAGAAGGACCTTTCCCCACCGAATGTCTCGATCAAACCGGTGAAACTCTGCGTGAACAAGGAGGAGAGTACGGATCCACCACTGGTCGGCCAAGGCGCTGTGGTTGGTTGGATGGAGTGGTGCTCAAGTATGCAACTCGGATTAATGCCCTGACCTCTCTGGTAATAACCAAACTTGACGTCTTAGGTGGCTTTTCGAAAATTTTCTTTTGTACCCATTACCGTATTGGTAACCAAGTAGCTTCGGAACTTCCAACTGATCCTTTCGACTGGGAAATCGCTCAACCGGTTTATCAAGAATTGGAAGGGTGGGAGAGCGACATCTCAAAAATCCAGTTTTATAATGACCTTCCCCGGGCTACCCGTGATTACATTGAACTTATAGAAGATTTTATAGAAATCCCAGTGGCAATTCTCTCGGTTGGTCAAGATCGAAGTTCCACCATTGTCCGGAAAGAAATCTTTTAAAAAGGCGGTTTTCCAAGTATGGAAAGCAACACCATCCGTCAAGAAATTAAAAAACTAAGAGAAATAATACGCCAACACGACTATCGGTATTATATTATTAATCAACCAACGGTTACTGATGATGAATATGATGCCTTAATGAGAAAACTACAGGAATTGGAAAAGATCCATCCTGAATATCTAACTCCCGATTCACCTACACAACGGGTTGCCGGTAAACCTCAGGATGGTTTCCCATCTTTCCTGCATTCTCAACCTCTCCTGAGTCTTAATAATGCCGTTTTAGAAGATGATGTTCGTGAATTCGATCAACGGCTCCAAAGACTTCTGAAACAAAACCAAGTTGAATATGTGGTTGAATTAAAAATTGATGGTTTGGCAATCAATCTCAGGTATGAAGAAGGGATTCTTACTCATGGAGCTACCCGGGGAGATGGAACTACCGGTGAAGATGTAACTCCTAACATTCGGACCATTAAAACCATCCCTCTTCGCTTATTGGGTGACAAAATTCCCGAGGTTATTGAAGTCCAGGGTGAAATATTTATGGGAAAAAACGCTTTTAACCGTCTCAACCAAGAAAGAACTGCTAAAAGCGAACCTCCCTTTGCCAATCCTCGTAATGCCGCTGCTGGTTCACTTCGTCAGCTTGACCCACGAGTGACAGCTACCCGGGAACTTCAATTGTTTGCTTATGGAGCAACTTTGATTGAAAGCAGCTATTCACCTACCACCCAATGGGAACTTCTAACCTATTTAAAAAAATTGGGATTCAAAGTTAATACCCACATTCAATTGGTATCCTCCATAGAAGAAGCCATTCATATCCATCGCAAGTGGGAAAGTGAGCGAAAGCAATTAGAATATGAAATCGATGGATTGGTCATTAAACTCAATTCCCTTACCGATCGGAGCCGTTTAGGAACAACCAGCAAGAGTCCCCGTTGGGCAATTGCGTACAAGTTCGAAGCAACAACCGAGCTAACCAGAGTCCTCGACATTGAAGTTAACGTAGGGCGGACGGGAACACTTACTCCAGTTGCTTTATTAGAACCAGTTAATATCGGTGGAGTTATAGTAAAGCGAGCTACTCTTCATAATGAAGACGAAATGAAGAGGAAAGATGTCCGGATTGGCGATTGGGTTTTGGTTGGTCGAGCCGGAGATGTCATCCCCGAAGTGGTTCGGGTTATTTCAGAACAAAGAACCGGTTCGGAAATTATTTTTCAAATGCCCTCAACCTGTCCAGCGTGTCATGCTCCAGTAAAAAGAGAAGTCGGAGAGGCCGCTTGGAAATGTGTCAACCTAAATTGTCCAGCTCAGCGGAAGGAGAAAATTATTCATTGGGCTTCACGGGACGCTATGGATATTGAAGGGCTGGGGGAAAAATTAGTCAACCAACTTATTGAGACCAGTTTAGTTCAAACCCTTTCCGATCTCTATCGCTTGAATATCGAGGAATTAATTGATTTGGAGCGAATGGGACCTAAGTCAGCAGGTAATCTGATTCAAGCCATTGATCGGTCAAAAAGAAAAGAATTAGCTCGATTTATCTATGCTTTGGGAATTCCTTTTGTCGGCTCCCATGTTGCCCAGATTCTCACCAATCATTTCTCTTCTTTAGAACAGATTATCGAAGCATCAGAGGATCAATTTCTAATCATAGATGGAATCGGTCCTAAGGTCTCTCAATCAATACTCAATTTCTTTTCTATTCCTGAGAATCTGACTTTGCTCAAGGAATTAAAAGCCCTCGGTGTCCATCCTATCCAGAAAAAAAAGGAAAAATCGGTAAAACCCCAAGAATTTTTTCAGGGAAAAACGTTTCTTTTTACCGGAACTCTCAGTCATTTTACTCGAAAAGAAGCTGAGGATCTGGTCGTTTCCCGAGGAGGGAAAGTTGCTAAAGCCATTTCTTCCCAGGTTAATTATCTAATAGTGGGAGAACAACCTGGTTCAAAACTCCAACAAGCAATAAAAAAGAACATTCCTCTTTTAACTGAATCGGAGTTCGAGGAGAAAATCCAATCGGATTTTTGAAAAGAGGAAAGCTTTTCACTATAATAGTATGGTATTGTATGACAACATCAGATTCATCAAAGAATTGAATACAGTTATTGATAACAGAATATACCCCCCGCAGGAAAGGAGTGGGTCGATTGCCAGAGACAATTTCATTGTCGGAAATAAAAAAAGTCGTTGCTCTTGCCAAGCTGTCCATTCCCGATATCGATTTGGAACAGTTTTTCTTAGAAATCAATAATATCCTTTCACATTTTGATAAATTGAATCGTCTTGAACTCAAGGAGGTTTCACCCACTTCACACATCTCCTGGAGCCAACCACCATCTAATCCCGACGAGCCTCGAGAATGGATGGGAGGAGAAGAGCTATTTTCCCAGGCACCAGCCGTCATCGATCAATATTTTATTGTGCCAAAAGTGGTTGACAAACAGGAGGAATAAAATGAATATCGATACTGTTAAAAATTTTACTGTTGAAGACTATCAGAATGCTTATAAGAATGAAGAAATCTCCCCGACTGAAATCACCCAACTCTTTCTGGATCGTATTCATCTTCTTGACCCTTCCCTCCGAGCATTTTTGACGATTGATGAAACCGGTGCCCTGCAACGGGCTCGGGAGTTAGAAGAAAAAAAATTCGGAGAAGCTGAATTTCCTCCTCTCTATGGTATTCCCATAGCCATTAAAGACAACATTTTCATCCAAGGATTGCCGACTACTTGTGGATCGAGAATTCTCAGTAATTACCATTCACCTTTTGATGCGACCGTTATTGAAAAAATAAAAAAAGCGGGCGGTATTTTTTTAGGAAAAACCAACATGGACGAATTCGCCATGGGTTCTTCAACTGAAAATAGCGGTTTTGGGCCAACCAGAAATCCTTTCGATCCCAATCGAGTACCCGGCGGTTCCAGCGGGGGATCAGCGGCAAGTGTGGCTGCTCTTGAAGCACCATTGGCGCTGGGTTCTGACACTGGTGGATCAGTCCGTCAACCAGCGGCTTTCTGTGGAATTGTGGGACTGCGTCCCACTTATGGTCGAGTCTCACGTTATGGGTTAATTAGTTTCGCTTCTTCCCTTGACCAAATTGGAACCCTCACTCGTAGCGTCCAAGATAGTCGGGCACTTTTTTCAGTGATCAGTGGTCAAGACGACCGGGATTCGACCTGTGCTCCTTATCCTCCTTTCTCTTCATCCGATTGCCTTCCCGAGGATGAGATTAAAAAAATGAAGGTGGGAGTTGCCAAGGAATATTTCTCCACTGGAATAGATCCCTCTATTACCCAGCGAATTCAAGAAGTCCTCAACATTCTCGCCAAGGAAGGATTCGAAGTGGTAGAGGTTTCACTCCCTCATACCGATTACGCTTTGGAAGCCTATTATATCGTAGCCCCAGCTGAAGCTTCTTCCAATTTAGCCCGCTATGATGGTATTGCTTATGGTTATCGGTGCCATCATCCCCTCAATCTTCAAGACCTCTATACTCGAACCAGAACCACCGGCTTTGGTAAAGAAGTACTTCGCCGGATTATTTTAGGTACCTATTGTTTAAGTTCAGGATATTACGATGAATTCTACCTCAAAGGAATGCAGGTTCGTACTTTGGTAAAAAAAGATTTTGAAGAGAGTTTTGAGAAATGCGACATCCTTCTCACTCCAACAACACCCAGTATGCCTTTTAAGTTTGGAGAAAAGAGCCATGATCCCTATCAAATGTACTTAACTGATGTTTTTACCATTCCTTCAGCTATGGCGGGCATTCCGGCTCTTTCGCTTAATTGTGGGTATCACCAACATCTTCCCATAGGATTGCAGATCTTAGGAGCACCTTTTCAGGAAGGAAAAATATTTAGTTTTGCTTCCTTTTTAGAAAAAATTCTCTCGATTCCACCTCCCGATATTGGTTCGATTCATTCCAAAAAGGAGGTGCTTTGATGAGTGCTTGGCATATTACCATAGGTTTAGAAGTTCACTGTCAGCTTCTCACCCAGGCAAAACTCTTTTGCCAATGCGGAACCGATTACATCGGCAAACCACCGAACAGCTTGGTATGTCCAGTTTGTTTGGGGCTTCCAGGTTCATTACCAGTTATGAATCACTACGCCATGCAACTGGCCATTCGAACAGCTTCTTCACTTCACTGTCAGTTGCTACCGAAGGTAGTTTTTCACCGAAAAAACTACTTTTATCCCGATCTTCCCAAGGGGTATCAAATCTCTCAATATGACCTTCCTATTGGTGTTAATGGTTACTTTGAGTTTTTAACCCAGGGTGAAAAAAAACAGGTTCGGATTAAACGAGTCCATATTGAAGAAGATGCCGGAAAACTCATCCATGAAGGGATCAATCTTCCTGAAAACAGTTCAGGTGTAGACTTTAACCGTTGCGGTATCCCTCTGGTTGAAATAGTCACCGAACCCGACCTTCATCACTCCGAAGAAGCCCGGGATAGTTTAATCGCTCTTCGGGATTTGGTGCGATTCATCGAAGTCAGCGATGGGAATATGGAGGAAGGATCATTACGATGTGATGCCAATATATCCATTTCATCCCATCCTGATCAAATGGGAGCCAAGGTCGAGGTTAAAAATATGAATTCTTTCCGTTCGGTATTCCGGGCATTGGAATATGAAATTGATCGACAAAAAAGATGTTTAGAAGAGGGGAATTGTGTTCCGCAAGAAACTCGTCATTGGGATGAAATCAATGAAGTAACTGTTTCTTCCCGGGGGAAAGAAGATGCGGAAGATTACCGTTACTTTCCCGATCCCGATCTTCTCCCTTATCTAGTTCAGGAAGAAGTTATTCAACAAATCGAATCATCACTTCCGGAACTCCCCTTGGAACGAAAGGAAAGATTTATGATTGATTTTGAACTTACTGAGCAAGACGCCAATGTTCTGGTTCAAGATAAATCGTTGGCCGATTTCTTTGAAATTTGTATACAGGAATTAAATAAACCAAAATTTATTGCCAATTGGACCATAACTGAAGTCCTAAAAAATCTGAATGCTCTTGATATAGATATTAAGCAAAGCAAGATTACTCCTTCATCTTTTATGGAATTACTCAAGATGATTGATAAAAAAGAAATCAGCGGGACCATTGCCAAAACTATCCTGGAAGAGATGTTTCAAGCCGGGGGTCGAGCTAAAGAAATCATGGCAAAGAAGGGAATTTCTCAAATTAACAGTGAAAAAGAAATTGAAAAAATTGTTCGTCAAGTCATCGAACAAAATCCACAAAGTGTTGCTGATTTTTTAGGTGGAAAAGAAAAAGCCTTTCATTTTCTTATTGGTCAAGTCATGAAAACCACTCGAGGGCAAGCTAATCCCGATCTAGTAAAAAGCATCCTCAATAAAGAATTATCGGCCGAGGGATAACCAAATGAACTTTACTCACCTTCATCTCCATACCGAATACAGCTTATTGGATGGATCGATTCGCATTCAAGAACTTCTCCAAAAAGCACGAGAAACCGGTATGGAATCGATAGCTATCACCGACCATGGTGTGATGTATGGAGTCATCGATTTTTATAAGCAAGCTCAGAATGCCGGCATCAAACCGATAATTGGATGTGAAGCTTATATTGCCCCCGGCAGTCGTTTTGAGAAAACTATAACTAAGGGTGAAGAAAATGCTTTTCATTTAGTTTTACTGGCTCGCAATCAAACCGGATATCAGAATCTGGTTAAGCTGGTGAGTTTAGGGTTTCTTGAAGGATTTTATTATAAACCCCGTATCGATCGGGCTTTGTTACAAGAGCACTCGGAAGGCCTCATCGCTCTCAGCGCCTGTTTAGCCGGGGAAATTCCCTCGCTCATTTTAGCTGGGAAGCAAAAAGAGGCTGAAAATTTAGCAGCTGAATACCGTGAACTTTTCGGAAGTGATTCTTTTTATTTAGAGCTGCAAGAAAATAAAATTCCCGAACAAACTCAGGTTAATCAGGCTTTGATTCAAATTGGAAAAAAACTCAATATCCCATTTGTAGCAACCAACGATTCTCATTATCTCAACCAGGAGGACGCCCGAGTCCATGAGATTATTTTGGCTATTCAAACCGCTACCAATCTCAATGACCCAAAAAGACTCCGTTTCCCCACTCAAGAGTTCTTTCTTAAAACTCCGGAAGAAATGATCCGGGACTTTTCCTCAGTTCCTGAAGCGATTGAGAATACCCAAAGGATTGCCGAATCGTGTGAGGTAAAATTGGAGTTGGGCCAGATTCTCCTACCGGAATTTTCCGTTCCTGAGGGATTTGATGTTCCTGGATATCTCCGACATCTTTGCCTTGAGGGGCTTCAACATCGTTATGGAGATCCACCCCCTGAAAAAGT
>MTKW01000026.1_pt1 | contig 41347 bp, 38 predicted proteins | sample 1042761 | NCBI WGS metagenome assembly MTKW01 (sample SAMN06205366, study PRJNA360243) | anaerobic digester metagenome | biome: Wastewater treatment plant; feature: Anaerobic digester sludge; material: sludge; isolation source: anaerobic digester fed with sludge from wastewater treatment plant ... | reverse complement strand
CCTATGCGGTCACCTTCTGAAACTACGCACGACACTTGGTCAAGCACGTATGTCCCTTTATATGAAACGGAGATGTCGTTAAGTCGTAGTAAGCTCAATTCAGATCCCTCCCGAAACGTCACTAGTAAACCTATAGCCGTCTACCACCGAAAACGCAGTGAGTAGACGAGTCTTTAAATGAGTATGGTCCGGTTTCAACTAGCGATTGTTCATGTTTTCGGAAGCGATCCTCCTTTTGAAGTGTATGACTATCCTAGCATGCTATAGCTTGCTTATCAAGGATATTTGAATACGCCCTACACAAGACTATGCTAGATTCCTTATGCGAGTACCCAATATTCAACTACGTAGTGCTTGGTTAAGCAACAAGAGGAGAATAACCCACCGGCAACGAAAGATCACATAGTCGAAGTAGTACAAAGGTGTTTCGCCTGCACTACTGTCTGTACTTTTGATCATCAGCACAGACGGCAAACTGAGGAACAGATAGCATTAGGAGGTAACGATCTGAATGAAAAAGATCGTATATTTCATATTATTGTTAGTTTTTACTTTTTCCCTGATCGGTTGCTCTACCATACGCAATGACAAAAACGTTGCGGAAGATATGTCCAGTGATGATAACATAGTGATCGCCGTTATCAATGATTGTGACGATGATCTTTACTACATTCACTGTGAATACTACTTGAGCAATACGCCTATCGGTGGATGGAGGGTAGCCATCCTAGAGGGAATCCCTTTCGCCATGTCGGAAATTATCGTGCACGACCTAATAGCTGAAGACTTCCCGGAAAAGTCAGACCTGTCTACGATGAGAGTCGAATTTTTTGCAGGTCTCAAAAATGATCAGGAATTCCCAGCGGGTGAGCCTATTGAAATCCATGCCGAGTTCGGAAACATATACTACTTCTCGCTTTCAGGGAGCAAATCTGCAGGTTTTGAAGTAACAAGCATAGAGAAACCATAGCTTGAACGTGCCTCTAAGAAAAGGATTATGGCGATAAGATGCAGAACAATTCTTAGTGTTACTAACCATTTTGCGAAACCAAAAAACAGTTGCGCAAATCATATTAGGAGGGTGATATCTTGGACGTTTTAGAGGCAATTAAAGGAAGGCGTTCTATAAGGCAATACAAAGACCAGCCAATTCCCGAGGAAGCGCTATCTACTATACTTGAAGCTGCAAGATTGGCTCCTTCAGCGGGAAACAGACAAGAGTATAAATTCGTTGTGGTACAAGATGAAAAACTACGAAAAGATTTGGTGCCCGCCTGCAACAACCAGGCTTTTGTAGGTCAGGCTCCAGTTGTAATAGTAGGATGCGCTCTCAATCCAAAACGAAGATATGCATTCGTAGACGTTGCAATAGCTATGGATCACATGACTTTAGTTGCACACTCCTTGGGGCTCGGAACCTGCTGGATCGGCGCTTTTTCCGAGGATAAAGTAAAGGAACTTCTCGGCATTCCAGAAGAAGTCAGCGTGGTATGTCTACTGCCCGTTGGATATCCTGCCAAAGAAGGTGTCATGAGAAATAGAAAGAACGCCGAAGAGCTCTTTTCTTACGATAAGTGGTAGGGAGTCATGAATTCAAATGGCCACTGAAACGTTCCAGTGGCCATTTCATTATCTCACTTTCACTCTAGCTAAGGTGAAAGTCGGAATTGGCTTATGAGCGGAATAGAAAAAATAGATTGAGGAGGTGTCCCCATTGTCTACCAAGGAAGATCTCAAAAAGAAGGCCATGGATGCAATAGACCAACTAGAAGAAACCCTTATATCTATCAGCGACCAAATGTACCATGAACCAGAACTAGGACATCAAGAATTCAAATCGTCCAGGCTTTTGACAGATTTCCTTGAGAAGCACGGGTTTGAAGTAGAAACTGGAATATGCGGCATGCCCACTAGTTTTAGGGCTACTATGCGAGGAAAAGCACATGGTCCAACTGTAGCGATACTTGCCGAATATGATGCGCTTCCAGGTATAGGACATGGTTGTGGCCATAACATCATTGGCACTGCAGCCGTTGGAGCAGGAGCAGCTCTTGCATCGGTGATAGATGAAATCCCAGGCACCATCCTTATTCTAGGAACACCTGCGGAAGAAGGTGCCGTGGACAATGCAGGCGGCAAAGCCATTATGGTAGAATGCGGCGTTTTCGATAACGTAGATGCCGCCATGATGATCCACCCCTCTCAGGTCGACATGGTCATGGTGTCCTCAAATGCGAGAGTGGCTTTAGAAATCAGTTTCTACGGGAAAAGCGCACACGCGGCAGGGGCTCCATATGAAGGCATAAATGCTCTTGACGCTGCCATTCTCACCTTCAATGGATGGAACGCATTGAGGCAACACCTAAAAGAAGATGCAAGGATCCATGGCGTCATAACTAAAGGTGGAGAAGCGCCCAACATAATACCTGATTACGCAGAAATAAGGATGTACGTAAGGGCTAAAGAGATGGACTACCTAAAAGAAATAGAAGAAAAAGTGCGAAACTGCGCTAAAGGAGCCGCTTTGGCCACAGGAGCCGATGTCAAGTTCAAATATACTGCAAAACCTTACGCTAACATGGTAACCAACAGGACACTGGCAAACGTTTTTGCTCGAAATCTCGAATCCCTAGGTAGGAAGGTATTAGACCCTGGCGAGACATCTGGGGCTGGATCCACAGATATGGGTAATGTAAGCCAAGTTGTACCTTCCATACACGCATATATGGGGATTTGCCAACCTGGGACTGCAACCAGTCATTCAAGAGAATTTGCAGAAGCCACTGTATCTCCCATGGGTCACAAAGCTATCCTCGATGGAGCCAAAGCGTTAGCAGCTACAACCATAGATGTGCTATGCACTCCTGACCTGTTGGACGCTATAAAAGAAGAGTTCTCTACGAGCAAACAAAATTGACATTTTGTCTTCATAGTCGACTTCAAATTGCCGGTTTCTTAATAGCCGGCAATTTTTCTTGTGTCTCTACATTTATAACCTCATTTATACGATGTTAGACTATGTAGGTAGTTTCCAAAACTGGGGGCATGCATGAATGAGGGTTGCAAAATTACAAGATGGACTAGAAGGAACAGAACTTGCTCTTCCAATACATAGTGACGATGGACGCCTGCTGCTAGCTGCTGGAACTAAACTCAATAAAAGGCTTATAAGGCTCTTACAATCACACGGCTACACACGAGTGGCCATAAATGATCCAATATCCAATAATATAGATCTAGACGATGCCATAACCTTTGAAACCAGACTGCAGGCAGAAAAAGCTCTTGGCAATGCAGTAGATAAACTTGTCAGGGGATATAGTCCAGACATGTATGAAATTGCCGATGCAGTTGACGCCATCATGTTCGACTTGAAGCGGAAATCCAAAGTCTCGATGGGTATATATTCCATACACTCGTTTGATGAAAGCACGTTTACCCATAGCATCAATGTCTGCGTTTTAAGTCTTGCAATCGCAGGGGCTTTAGACTGGCCTACTTCAAAAATGCGCGAACTTGGCACAGGTGCCATGTTGCATGATGTGGGCAAAATCTTGATGCCATTACCAATACTTAACAAGCCAGGCAAACTTACCAATGAAGAATATGAGCTCATAAAGACCCATGCCGAAAAAGGCTGGCAATTGCTCTTAGATTGTTTTGAGGTTAGTCCTTACGCGTCTAAAAGCGCCCTCGAGCATCACGAGCGGCTAGATGGCTCAGGCTACCCTAGAAACTTAACTTCATCAGAAATATCGGATCTAGGCAAAATTACTGCAGTTGCCGATGTTTATGAGGCAATGACTGCTGACCGGCCACACCGAAAGGCTATTTTCCCTGAGTTAGTTTACGCTCATATGTCTGAGGGAAAAGACACCCAATTTGATGGCACTTTGGTTGATACGCTTTTCTCCACAGTTGCGTTGTTTCCAAATGGAACCATCCTATCTTTCGAAGGTGACTATGTAGGCGTAGTAACCAAACAAGACAGCCGCTCTTCCTTTCGTCCTTACGTGAGGATAATAGAAGGGCCTGGTATAGTAAAACCTGTGGAGATATCGCTCTATGAAGAACCAGACATGAAGATCAAACTGATCCTCGATGACTATTCTCCTGAAAGTCGAGAGAGAATCAGCAAAGCATTTGGAGGTGAAGCCACAGACTCCCCGCGCTAAAGTCATGTTATTATCCGGTTTATACTGATATTTACCTGCATTAACTCGGACTATGTTGCGTGTTCTACCTGCTAGTTATACACTTGCTAATAAGGGATAGAATACTTTTGAGTTTATCTCTTTCTCCGTTACCAGGAGGTGAACATCTTGGATCTAGAATTTGATGTAGGAAAATCCCTTGTGCCCAAAACCGGTGAAACAATTTCAGGAGACACAATTGAAGTTTACGACACTGGGTCTTCTACTACCGTTATTCTAGCCGACGGATTAGGAAGTGGAGTTATCGCCAATGTCATTTCTTCTCTCACAGCAAAATCGGCTGTAGACATGCTAGACCAAGGAATTGATCTAGACAGGATTGCAGAAATCCTCGCGAAAAGCCTGCCAGATGTGGCCAATAATACAGACGTAGGATACTCTACATTCACTATAGTCCAGGTGCTTCCAGATGGCACTTGTTCTATCATCGAATATAATAACCCCAGAACCGTAATTGTCGAGAATGATGTAATTACAGAAATCCCTCGACAAACCTTTAATGTTTCGGGAAAACAGATACACAAATGTCACTTTCAAATACAGGAAGGAAGTTGGATTATACTCGTTTCTGACGGGGTAATCAATGCAGGCGTTGGGGTCCTGTGGAACCACGGATGGGGCCAGGAAAGGCTCGAAAGCTACATTTCTAGGGTAATACACAAATTCAATGCTGCCGAAGACCTGTGTCGCGACCTATGCGATGTGTGTCAAACCCTTTATTCTGAGAAAATTTCGGATGATGTTTCAATAGCTGCAATCCTAAGCCGCAAAACACAGGTATAGAAGCCTAGTATCGGCCCAGTTAAAAAAAGGAAACAGCAAAACCTATAGCTGTTTCCTCAGAAAGTCCTAAGAACCTTTGAGTCTTTATCTCTACTTTATAACTCCCAGNNTTCTCAAAAAGACGCTTGGAAAACTCAGAAGCAAGTTTCGCATCCCCAAGCATTATAGGGGTTATAGGTGTCTCACTGTGCCCAGTATCAAAACCAGCCGCCTTCATTTCCGCTTTGAAATAATCTGCATTGCTCCAAAGTTTCTTAACTAGTTCATCGCTTTCGAGAAGAACATCAACGGCAGCAATAGCCGCACCAGTCTCAGCAGGAGGCAGCCCAGTGCTAAACAAAAAGGGACGTCCTCTTTGTTTCAGAAACTCAATGAGGATCTCTGGACCTGTCACGAATCCGCCTGCTACACCAAATGCTTTGGACAAAGTACCCACTTCTATGTCTACCTTGCCCTCAAGTTTAAAGTGATTGACAATTCCCCTTCCGCTTTCTCCTAAGACGCCTTCTCCATGAGCATCGTCCACCATAACAATGGCGCCAAATTCATCAGCAACTTCCACTATCTGCGGTAGAGGAGCAATGTCACCATCCATGCTGAAAACTCCATCGGTTATTATCAGCATTCTTCTGGCTCTATCTTTGTTCTCCACAATCTTATCCCTAAGATCTTTCACATCGTTATGAGCGTACCTTACCACCTCAGCCTTGGACAATCTACAGCCATCTATAATACTAGCGTGATTTAGCTCATCTGAAAAAATTAAATCCTCCTGTCCTGTTATAGCAGGAATAACAGCCAGGTTGGCGGTAAACCCTGCTTGGAACACAATACACGCAGGAGCGTGTTTAAACTCTGCCAATTTTTTCTCCAATTCCAAATTGATCTTCTGCGTGCCTGCAATAGTTCTAACTGCTCCAGGTCCTACACCGTATTCATCTATAGCCTTTTTCGCCGCTTCTTTAAGCCTAGGGTGATCTGCAAAACCTAGATAGTTATTGGAACATAGGTTCAACACTTTCTTACCATCTGCAACGAACCAAGCACCCTGTGGACTTTCTATGGTCCTGATCACATTGTATAGCCCTTGCTCATGCAAGGCTTTGATTTCTTCTTCAAGAAAAGCAAACTTTGACATTGTTTGACCCCCTTATTTTGAATTTCCTTTTTGATGCTGTCTACGTCCTCATGATCACTCCTTTCTCTGAGGCATGATTTTAGATGATCTGCCAATCCTTCTAAGTATGGTTCGCATCAGAGAATTCAGGTCACAATCAGTAATAAAGTTCTACACAGACATCTGAATTCCTCTATGCAAACCTGCCCCTCCCTGCGACTCTCCAAACGTTTGTGACCACACCATTTCTGGTCGCATACAGAACATCGTGAAGATTACATGTAGTACAACAGTGAGAGGGGATTAAGTGTACTTTACTACCAAGGCCCAACTTGAAACCCGCTGAACCGTACAATTCATCCAAGTTCCCGAGGTACTCTTCTGCCTCCCTTAAAGTATCTGGGCGAGAAACTAAAGTTATGAACTCCTCTGACATGTTTGTAGCTTCTAGATTCAGAGAAGGTAGAGTCAAGGGCAAACCAAATTCCTGACTCATAGATTTTGTTCCTGCATCGCAAATATATATATCTTTCTCGGGATGACTTACTATGGAAGTTAAAACAGTCAAAGATTGCTCGAATTCTACACCTTCAACATTGGCGTATCTAGCATCCATGAAGATGTATGAACCTGGTTGAATATCAGTGATTCCCCTTTGTTCTCCTGCTAACAGATATGTTCCTGTACCACCAGAGCTCACAATCTTAGGAGAAAACCCTGCGTTACTAAGTTCATCCTTGTATTCGAGTAGTCTGTCATATGCAATAGATGAGACTTTCTTCCGCTCTTCCAAGGACTCGATAAAAACACAATGCCCTTCGTAGCCCATAATACCTTCGTAAGTTACCCCAGGAAGACGAGACGCAAGCCTGGCAAGTTCAAGCGCTTCTTCGACAGTTCGAACTCCCGCTCGTCTATGACCGATGTCTACCTCGAGCACAATTCCTATCTCTACTCCGCTTTTATGTGCATGATCAGAGATATCAATTAGGTTTTCTTCAGAATCTACTGCAATCTTAAGATCAGTCTTCCTAGTCAAGGCAACTGCTCTTAGGATCTTTCCCTCACTTACAACCCTGTTGGTTATTAAGATATCAAAAACACCGCCATCAGCTAATATCTCAGCTTCACCTATAGTAGCACATGTGATTCCAACCGCACCCCTTTGCATCTGCATACTAGCTATAGCAGGAGTCTTATGGGTTTTTGCGTGGGGCCTCAATCCTTTATCATTTTTTGACAGAAATCGCATCATTTTATCCATGTTGCGCTGCATTGCATCTAGATCCACTATCAGAGCAGGGGTTTCGATTTCGTCAACTGGCTTACCGACAAAAGTTTCAAGACTCCTTTTTTCTCCTTCAGTAAGCACTGCACTTCCTCCAATCTCGCTCGTACTAATTCCTCTGACCATCCGTAAATCACGTATAAAACACAACCACATCCCCATCGTGAAGAACATGGTCTCTTGGAACCATCTGCCCGTCAAACACTCCCTTTCCCCAAACCCTAGCATATCGCAGATTCTCAGCGATTTCCTTATGTATAGCTTCAGCCGCTTCGAGTACTGTAGACCCCTTATTCAATATAAAAGGTTCGTGAAAGTCGGGCTTCTTGCCTGGTGGATGAGTATAAACCCGAATTTTCCCCAAAAGATCGAAAAATACATGATACATAAGTTCATTTAGTCCTTCTCCTGTAAGAGCAGAACAGGGTATGACTTCAATATCTTCTGGTAACACTTCTCTCAGTAGTTCAATCCTGGTTTCGGAGCCAGGCAGATCGCACTTGTTAGCTGCGCACAGCGCCCGCTTTTCAGTAAACTCCAGTTCGCCTTGATTCCTAATTCGAACATTGTTCTCGTCCATAAACAATATCAGGTTTTCTGCATGATCGAGCAAATCGTCGTCGCCTGCATCGAAAACAAGCAAAATACCATCGGACATTCGTATGGTAGCCCACATCCATGGGCGAGCATTTTCCGGAGCTATTGGGGGCATGTCAACCAGTTGAATCTGCACGTTATCCCATCGCGCCATTCCTGGCAGGGGCATTCTAGTCGTAAAAGGATATTCCGCAATTTCTGGGTCCGCCCGGGTAACGCTCTTGAGAATCGATGACTTGCCAGAATTGGGAGGTCCTACAAGGACCACCTGACCCGCCCCTTCTTTATCTATTCTATAAAACTCTCGCTGCTGCTTGGGGCCTTTTTTCCCTGATCGCATTTCTTTTTTTAACTGAGATATTTTTCGTTTAATTTTGGCTTGCATTTTTTCGGTTGCTTTGTGCTTAGGAATAGTAGCCAACATTTCCTCAAGAGCAGCAAGTTTCTCTTCATCAGTAATTGCTTCTCTATATTTTTTTTGAGCTGCAAGATATTCTGGCCCCACATTAGCAGACACACACATTCACCTCCTTCTAAATGTTTTTGAACCCACTTACGCTGTTTAGGTAATTTCGCCAATCGATTTCTACCAATTCTTCAAGAGTCAGGAAGTATATAAAGCCGGAGGCTACAGGCAATCCAAAGATCATCTCTGCAGCATAACAGTAAAGGGCTACTTGCGGTGTATATGTTTCTAAAGTTCTATCTAATTCAGCCATGGTAATTGAGTCGGTCTTGTAGTCTAAAATAGTAAGGGACTCACCATCGTTTATCAGAACGTCAATTATCCCTTGTACCACGATATAATCGCTTCTACCGCAAGAGTCCATACAATAAAGGTTTGAATCTAAGTCGAATANNAGCCTCATGGTAAAAGGAGTTTCGCGCCTAACGTTGTTAGGCAGCGAAGTCATGATTTTGCCTAAAGGGGACTGGAAAAAACGCCACAATCTAGCTATGTCTTCTGCTAGTATGTGTTCCCTCTCTAGGTAACCCATACCAGCAAGCCTATGGACTTCCTCCGCTATTTGATCCTGGTTTCTGCCTTTACTCAAGTCCATTCTGGCCAAAAGAGCGTGAACAGCAATGCCTCTTTCAACTCCCGAAGGTATTTTGCCTTCAGAAGGAACTAGTCTTTTGTCGGGAGACGGGAACAATCGCCAAGTTTCGTCTTGAAGATCGAGCCTAGACTTAAGTTCTCCTACGCTCATTTTAGCAGGTGTAACAGTAAGCGGTCTGTACCGATACTCCCACTCTAGCCTTCGTTGAACCTCAGAATAGACTAAAGGATCTACTGGCCAGCTAGGGGACAAAAGATTTGTTACTTCATGCCATTGGCGAGAAGAAACTGAACCTCCGCTAGCAAAGGGCTCAGGAACTGGTATGCCCCCTTCCACCCCTATTAAGTCAACTCTGAAGGGTATATCTTTTGAACCCAAGCCTTTGAGAACCGGAGGGCAAACCCAATCCAAATATGTTTCAGCTCCTAATAGATCTAACCTCTTCCATTTCTCAAATTTCTTTTCCAAGTCTTTAGCGGAACCAACCAAATAAAGTTTCTCCTTTGCCCTAGTCATTGCTACATATAAAATCCGCATTTCTTCCGCGAGATCATCTTTTTTTATCTGAATATAATTAGCCTGATGAGCTGCAGTAGGATACTTTATCCTAGTGTCAAGATCGCAAAACATGGCTCCGATGCCAAGATCCTTGTGAAAAAGGATATCGTGCCTCAAATTTTCAGTGTTAAACATTTTGCCTAGATCAGCGACAAATACTACGGGAAATTCTAACCCTTTAGATTTATGCACAGAAAGTATTTCCACCACATCTTCGTTCTCGCCTAACGCCCTAGCGGTCCCTAGGTCTCCCTCAGTTTCCTGAATTCTTTCTATAAACCTTAAGAAGCGAAAAAGCCCATGGCGGCCGAAACTATCGAACTCCATAGCACGGTCTACAAGGGCTCTCAGATTGGCCTGCCTTTGAGCGCCACCCGGCAATCCACCAACGTAATCATAATACCCAGTTTCTTTCAACACAGCCCACAGCGCGTGAGCTAGGGGCCTCCTTCTAAACATTGTGCGCCATATTTCGAGTTGCTCAAGGAACTCAAAAACAACCCGGCTCAGCTCTAAGACTTCCAGGGCATCCAGATCCAACGCCTGGCATTGGTCCAATATATAAGGATCAGAATCTTTATGAAGCAAAGCAAAACTTTTAAGNNAAAGACCGACCACAGGCGACCGCAAAACAGAAGCCAATGGTATGTCTTGCTTGGGATTATCCATCACAGAAAGGATGGATAATGCAACTTCTACTTCACGAGCTCTGAAATAACCGGTGCCCAATTCAGAATACACAGGAATACCGCATTTTTGAAATATATCTATCATCACATTGGCCCTGTCTCTGGTAGATCGCATGAGGATTGCAATATCTTTGTAGGTGCAATCTCTGAAGCAACCCTGCTCAGGATCCCACACCTGAAAGGGGTCGGTAGGATCCACTAATTCTTTTATTTTGGACGCAATCACCAGGGCCTCCTTCTCCAAAGCTTCGTACTCCTCTAGGCTTTCATCACCTTCTTCCAGCCCTTCATTGCCGCCTTGCAGTAGCGTCTCTTTAGCTTGTTCTTCTCTCTCAACGAGCAGTATCTCAGCGATCAGAAGATCTGGTTCCGAGATTTCAGGATACCAAGCTCCCAAGTTTAGCCTATTTTCAGCGGTGTAATCGATTTCGGCCACGCTTTTCTTCATTATGTTTTCAAATACATAATTTACTGCATCAATTACTTCTTTTCTACTCCTGAAATTGTTTGACAGGTCAACTTTTACTCCTAACGCATCTGGATCGAAGTTCCCCTTTTGATCAACGGGCTCAAACAGTTCGTATTTCTCCAAAAATATCTTGGGTTCGGCAAGTCTAAAACGATAAATGCTTTGTTTAATGTCGCCAACCATAAAAAGGTTGTCGCCTTTGGACACCAGGGAAATTATTGCTTCCTGAATTGGATTTGTATCTTGGTATTCGTCAACGAAAACGTAATCGTAAGCGTCCTGGATTTCAGCAGCAAGATTTGGGTCCTCGTGCTTTAGAATCTTGAGACAGTAAACTTCCAAATCGGAAAAATCTACGCCACCTCGCGCCTTTTTCTTCTCCCGGTATCTTTCATCTAACTCATACACTATATCTACCAAACATCTCACATACGGAGTCTGTTTTTGGATCTCACTCATAAGGTCAAAAGAAGGTCTCATAATCACGTTACTCTTAATACGTTCGAAACCTTTTTTATACCTATTTCTGCATTCCTTGGTTCTATCCAAAAGTTCAGGGTCAACTTCATCGGTCCTCTTTCCAGGAAGATCACTGAATTTGAATCCCTGTACCATCTTCCTAATTGAAATAAGAACGTCATGCCTATCCCTTTTGTATTCCTGTACCTTGTCCCTTAATCTCGTAAAAAAGCCCACTTCCTCACTTATCACAGGGAGATAGTGCTGAGGCCCATTGTTCAAATAGCACAGTTTCTCTGCCTCCTCAGCGTAAAGGAGTACGTCATCCAAATCGGTCAATAGTCCTTCGAAAAGAACCTCAGTCCATGGAAGCCCCGCAAGCGCTATATCTAAATCTTGTGTGCTCAACAAATGGTCCAAAGACTCGGTGCCAGCAATTAAATTATCAACCATCTCATACAAACTGTACGCTTCTTCAAGCCACTCTTCGGCAGAAGGTTGCGTTCTAGAAAAATCGTAAAGCCGCAAAACTGTATCTTTCAGATCTTCATCTGTTCCCCGACCACCGTACATATCTACAAGATCAGCAAACAATTGGTAATTGCCTGTACCGTGGTGATATTGCTGCTCAAAAACTTCGTCAAGGGCCTCGATCCGCAGCAGTTCTGCTTCCTTGGAATCCAGGACTCTGAAACTTGGTTCTAGATCCACAAGATAAAAATATCGTTTTACGATAGATAAACAAAATGAGTGGATAGTTGATATTTGAGCTCTTTCCAAAAGAGAAATCTGTCGGTGGATCCGTGCGTCTAAGGGGTTCTCTTTCCTGGCTTTCTGCAACGCTTCCCCTATCCTTTCTTTCATTTCCACCGCAGCTTTTTCAGTAAAGGTAACTACCAAGAGCCGCTCAATATCGCTGGGCTCGTCGTGAGAAAGGACCCGCCTAATGATCCTCTCTACGAGAACGGCCGTTTTGCCTGTGCCCGCAGCTGCAGAAACAAGCATATTCTTACCATAAACATCGATGGCCAGAGATTGTTCAGCTGTCCACTTCTTATCTAGGTTTTCTGATGACAACTACTTCTTCTCTCCTTCACCGTATCTCTTAATTTCAGCCCATATCACATCTTTTGGAATATCTTTGAGGACCCTGTATTGGTTTCCCTCAATCAGGACGTCAAATGTACAGAAAGATCCAAATGGACAATATCTACATCCTTTTAGCTGCTTCTTTGAAAAAGGAAGTACATCTATCCTGCCGGAAATTATTTTCGAACACGTATCTTCTACTTTGGCAATGGCAAAATTGAGCAAAGCCTCAATTTTTTCTTGCGATACCACAGGTGACTTAGCACCTAAACCCGACTTTGTGAATTGAACTTGCACTAAGTCCGAATGTGCTGAACTAGTTTTGTCCATGAGCCTCACTACCTCTAAATCATCCATAAAAATGCCAGTCATTCTCAGTTTCTTGCGAATCTCTGCCCACGCTGAATCTTTATCCAAAGGACCATCAGTTCTTATGAAAATATTCTGGATCGGCTGATACATGGCTCCTGCAGGCAGTATAGTCGCGCTGGGGACCTTTCCAGCTATCTCGGGAATATTTAGGAAATGAGAACTATTTGTTATCTCATCCCACCTAATCAGCGCCACAGCCAGGTAAACCAGAAGCTGTAAAGATAAACCATAATATACGTCAGTAAGATCTAGTCTGGTCTGGCTCGATTTGTAATCCACTACGCGAACATATATATCCTCTCCTACTGCTGCAGCATCTACCCTGTCTATCAGTCCCCTTATCAGCGCCTCCTGACCTCCTTGTAATCTAAGAGGTAATGGCGNNAGCCTAGCAGACGTCTTTAAAGTAGACGCCAAAGAATTAGAGATGTGTTTATACCGGAAAGAACTAAGGAACAGTTCATTTTGGATTCTCGGAACCATCTCTTTGACAATTTCATCCATAATATCTACAGCATCTGATGGTTCAAGGTCTAAAACATGAACGTCACTGGATATCACTATATTCACAAATTCCCTCATAGCCTCGTGATAGAATGTGCCAGCCTTAGCAGGATCTAAGCTAAACTCCTCACGCTCTTTAAGTCCCAGACCATATTGGGCAAAGTGCTGGAAAGGACAAATTTGGTATCGTTCTATCCTAGACACGCTAGTTCTGAGAGGGGATCCGTATAACTTTTCAGATAAAGCCTGGTCTAGCGGTGGAAGTCTGTTAGTAAACCCAAGAGAACCCAGGATTTTTCTAGTCATATCTGTCTCGTCTGACTGAAGCATCCATCTGTATGCTTCCCGCCATACAACTCCAGGCTCAATCCCATGGCGCAATAAAGACAAGCGACGGGCTGTGAGCCCCCAAACGGTAGCCGGAACCAGATAATCGATATCTTCCTCATAGATCCCAGGGGGATCAATAGAAACTGATATTTCCTCGACAGGCACTGAGTCTCTCAACCATCTTACAATTGGCGAAGGGAAAAGGGCCTTACCTTCCGAATCTCCGAGGGGATAACACACATACAGCCTTTTTCGTGGTCTGGTAAGACTCACGTACACCAAGTACTGCTCATGAAACTGTTTTATCTTGGATGAAGGTTCTAAATCTATGCCGGCTTGAAGAAGAGCCTCTCGATCTTTATCAGTGAAAATTCCATCTTCTCCTTGTTTTTTTGGAATTTCTCCTTCAATAGCGCCTAAGAGAAAAGTCGCATGGCACTCAGGCTGCCTAGTCCTATCCAGACTTCCCACCAAAACTTGATCTAAAGAGGGAGGTATCGCACCTATACTCATATCCTCTAAACCTGCACCGATTACCGAGGCATATGTTCTCACATCGCAAGGATGCTCGCCTAAAATCTCTATAGACTGCTCTAAAATCTCAACTATTTTGTCCCAGGCGCCTCCGTGCTCGAGAGCGCTCATGAGATCCCCTGAATTCTCACATTCCTCTTGCCAACGCTCGAGAGTTTTCGGAACCTCTAATTCCATAAGAAGGTCATAAACTGCTAAAGAGATATCTCGAGCCGTAAGTCCCCCGCTAACACTGTCATCCTCTTCGGCGTCTTCGTAAGAATCATCTATTCCCTTTAATCTCTTGTAGAAGTCACAAAGTCCTACTGTAGCTTGTTTTCTAATCATGTCTATCCGTTCTTCGTCAAGGTCCTCAGCCTCGGACTCTTCAAGATCAGAAAAGAAGCCCTTCTTGTATCGCCAAGGCTCCGGTTGGATCCACACTTCGCCTCGTATGCCCTTTGCCAAAACATAATTTTCCAATTCATCGACAAGGTCTCTTTCGACGCGCACGAGATCAGTCTTCAAATACCTGAAAATCGAATCAAATGAAAACTCTGTAAGTACTACGTCAAACGCAGATCTTATAAGTTCTGCCGCCGGATGGTGTGACAACGATGTTTTTTTATCAATAAAAAAGGGGATGTCGTAATCCTTAAACACCATTTCAATAAGATCCTCATAGAGGGCTAAATCTCTCAATTCCAAAGTTATGTCTCTAAATGCAATCTCCTGGTCCCGTACCAACTTCGTTATCTCACGAGCCACAAATTCTACTTCGGCCCTGGGATTAACTGCTTCTACCAAAAATATGCCGCCTAGTTGCTCACTTCTAAAGCCTAAACTACCCTCGTCATAAGACTCATCGCTTAACTGATCGGGTGGTTGTTTCTTCACCGTTTTCCTAGGACGGTCTTTGTTCCTAAATTCAAGCTCAACTCCCAATAAACTTGGATGCTCAAACCTGGGCAAAACTTCATCTTCACCTAGAAAAACTGTTCCCTCTATCGGAATGTTTCTATCTAGGCAGATCTCTGTGATCTTTTCGTAAATCTCCCTCACAGGGTGAAACAAGCTGGTTTCCCTAACAGGATGCTGAAGTTCTTCCCGNNCTTAACCATGTCAGACTCACAGATTCGTGGCACAGCCAATTCAAGGTAGTCGTCAGGATCTAGAAACCTGTCTGATATGAAATTCCTATACTCGCTATAAATTAGGTGAATATCTGCAAGTTTTTGAGAAAGAAAAGGGGCGTGGTCCCTAGATTCTTCGGTATCAACCAGCAGTTCCTCAGGATTTACTCCATATGCTCTGAATTCAGAAAAAGTCCGAATAAGGGTATCTCTAAAGCCTGGATAATCTACCATCGGCTTGTATATACTTAGGTGATTTCGAAATTCCCATAATATGGCTTGAACCGCCATGCTCCTGCCGACAGGCGTTATAAACGGGAAGTTGTAACCACCAGTATCTTCTAACACTTTTAACGCAAGCCGTCTAAAGCCCAAAACTTGGAGATCTGTAAATCCCTTCACCCTACCGTCAGCGAGAATAGAGGTTTCTATTTGAAACGTTGTTTGATCCGGAACAATTACAAGAAGGGGAGGGTAATTAGCCCCCTTTTTCCGCGATAATATGTAATCGCACACAGAATCTATTATGTGTTGTGTCTTTCCTGAGCCTGCCGGCCCGATTATAAAACGCACTCCCATACCTAGAACCATCCTAAACTGACTTTAAGGTAAACTCGGCAAACTCAATCGGTAAATGGCGCAGGCTTACATAAGAGTGATAGTACAAAGTACGTAAGGCCTCTTGCCCAGTTCGTTTTTGAAAAATCGCTTAAGCATAGAAGTGAGCCCATCTTCTACAGATTCCTTGTCCAACAAATCCTTTTTTGGCAAAACGGACAAGTACTGCTCCGCTTTTTGGGCAACTTCTGACATGATACCATCCTCATGATCTAAACCTACAAGGCCCACGCTTTTCACTTCAGGCCTGGTAAGAAGTTTTCCTGTTTTCTTGTCGATTACGCACGACAGGAAAACTGCGCCAGATTCACCAAGAGTCTGTCTTTGCCTTAAGACTCGTTCACCTATATCACCCACACCCAGTCCATCTACAAGCGTGTCTCTGGTCTGAATTGTACCAACTATTCCAGCCTGATCTGGAGTAAGNNAACTGGCCATGAATTACCAAATGTCTATATTCTCCGTGGACAGGGATGAAGAATTTGGGTTTAGTCAAATTCAGCACGAGCTTAAGTTCTTCCTGGCTAGCGTGGCCCGACACATGTACACCAGATTCCGGAGTGTAAATCACCTCAGCTCCACGCCTAAATAAATTATCTACGACCCTCGATACTGTTGTCTCATTGCCAGGAACCGGAGAAGCAGCCATTATAACCAGGTCTCCAGGGGCTATATCCACTTTGCGGTGTTCGCCCAGGGACATCCTAGAAAGGGCCGAAAGAGGCTCGCCCTGACTTCCAGTACTCAAAATTACCAGGCGCGACGCAGGATATTTGTCTAAATCGTCCACGTCGATCAAGATGCCCATAGGAACTTGCAGAAAGCCCATATTTACGGCAACTTCTACCACATTTTCCATACTGCGGCCAACCACGCATACTTTACGGCCATGTCTGTAAGCCGCGTCTATCACTTGTTGTATCCTTGGTATATTGGACGCAAAAGTTGTAACTATAATCCTACCTTTTGCTCGATAAAAAACCTGGAAAAGGTTTTCGCCTACCACTCGTTCAGATAAAGTATACCCTGGTCTATCTGCATGGGTGCTGTCTGATAAGAGAGCAAGGACTCCTTCCTCCCCTACTTCGGCAAGCCTATGATAATCTACTGGGTCTCCATCTACTGGAGTTTGATCTAGTTTGAAATCCCCAGTATGAACCAGGGTTCCGCAAGGTGTGCGAATGATCAAACCGGTGCTATCTGAAACAGAATGGGTTGTCCTATAGAATTCTATTTCCACAGACCCTAACTGAACGCAATCTCGTGGAGCAACCACTCTAAAGTCAAATTCACCTTCAAAATTCTCATCCATCTTTCTTCGCGCGAGGCCTAATGTAAGCCCTGTACCGTATACAGGAACGTTAACTTTGCTCAAAACAAAAGGCAATGCTCCAACGTGGTCTTCGTGACCATGGGTCAGCACTATCCCCCGAAGGCGATCTTTTCTTTCCACCATGTAAGAAATATCTGGTATCACAAAATCAACCCCGGGCATTTCATCGCCAGGGAACGCAATCCCACAATCTATAGCAATCATATCGTTGCCCGATTCAAGCAGCATAAGGTTCTTACCGATTTCACCTAAGCCACCTAGAGCAACCAATCGTATCTCTTTAGTCATGTCTCCCCCACCATATATAATCTATGTAATAAGTAACAATACTGAGTGTCAGATTATCCCGAGTCACGCAACATCTTAACTGTTGTTAGGTTCATTTTATCCGCGTCATCGCTGTCTTTAGGCGTTTCCATAATGCCAGGCATATCTTCTGGAAGTAGTTTACTGCTTATAACCGCTCTGAATCCTTCTAAACCTATATATCCCTGCCCAATGTGAAAATGCCTGTCTACACGAGAACCTAATTCTCGTTTAGAGTCATTTAGATGCACAACTTCCAACCTTCTCAAACCTACAAGATTATCAAACGACGCCAACACACTTTCAACACCAGCAGCATCGGACAAATCGTAGCCACGAGCAAACGCGTGACAAGTATCGAAACAGGCACCTACCTTATCATCTGGAAAACTTTTCACCAAGAATCCGAGAGCATCGAAAGTACATCCGATTTCTTGACCTTGCCCTGCACTGTTCTCCAAAAGAAGTTTAACCGGTCCGGAATACATGGAAAGCACCTCGCTAATGGCGTCAAGAACCCTCTCCAAAGCTTCACGAGCCTCATCATCTTCTTCTTTAAGTTTATGGCCAACATGAGTTACAACGAATTTTGCCCCTAATGCTTCGGCCCTCTCTAGCTCTTGGGCCACAACTTCTATGGAATAGTCACGCTTATTCACTTCTGTAGATCCCAGATTTACAAAATAAGGGGCGTGTATCACTAGGGGTCTTATGTCCTTCTCTTCAAGCAAAGCATTTGATTGGTAAATGTCATCTGGATCTAAAGGCTTGGGCTTACCGCCCCTGGGGCTACGAGAAAAAATCTGCACAGTCTCGCAGCCCAGTTCGACAGCAGTTTTAGCCATCTTTGAAACTCCGCCCTGGATTGAAAGGTGAACTCCAAATCGCATGCTAATTTCTCGGCTTTCCGCTATTTCGTGGTTTTCCTTTGGAACGGTTCTGACCACCCTTGTCCTTAGAAGACCCTTTCTTCGGAGCATCTAACCTACCTGACAGATTTATCCTGCCCAGGTGATCCACTTCTGTTACTCTAACCATTACTTCATCTCCGACTTCGGGCATTCCGCCCTCACCAGCGTCACCTTGCCTCATAAGTCCTTCTTTACCAGGCAAAACCTCGATGAAAGCGCCAAAAGAAGTGACTCTAGTAACTTTCCCTAAATAGGTCTCACCAACTTCAACATCACGGGTGATTTGCTCAATAATCTCTTTTGCCCTGCGCCCAGACTCTTCATCTGCCGCCGAAATAAAGATGGTTCCATCTTGCTCAATATCTATTTTTACACCGGTCTCATTGGTTATTTTGTTAATGGTCTTCCCTCCGGATCCAATAACATCACGTATCTTATCTGGGTCAATTTGCATCACAATTATCCGAGGCGCAAACGGAGACAAATAATCCCTTGGCTTATCTATAGTCTCAGCCATCTTTCCGAGAACAAATAACCTGGCCGCCTTTGCCTTTTCAAGAGCAGCGCTTAAAATGTCACGGTCCACGCCTGAAATCTTGATGTCCATCTGTAACGCAGTGATACCATTTTCAGTCCCTGCCACTTTAAAATCCATGTCGCCTAGGGCATCTTCCATACCTTGAATATCGGTAAGAATGACGGTTTTGTCCTCTTCTTTTACTAAGCCCATGGCAATACCTGCCACCGGCTCCTTAATAGGAACACCTGCATCCATTAAAGAAAGAGTGCTACCACAAACAGATGCCATGGAACTAGAGCCATTGGATTCAAGCACTTCAGATACTACTCGTATCGTGTATGGGAAATCTTCCTCCTCTGGTAAAACTGGCAATAGAGCTCTCTCAGCCAAAGCTCCATGCCCAATTTCTCTCCTTCCCGGACCGCGCAAAGGTCTGGTTTCGCCTACTGCAAATGGCGGGAAATTGTAGTGATGGATGTATCTCTTGAACTCCTCTAGTCCTGTAGTATCTAATTCCTGGATGTCGCTGGTAGCTCCAAGAGTTGCCACACTCAACACCTGAGTCTGCCCTCTTGTAAACAAACCAGAACCGTGAACCCGTGGAATTATTGATACTTCGCAAGAAACAGGTCTTATCTCATCTGGACGCCTTCCGTCAGGTCTTACTTCCTCATCGACTATCATTGCCCTTACTTTAGTCTTCAAAACATCGTCAAAAGCCTCGGTTATCTCACTTTCTTGCTCAGGAAATTCTTCTGACAAAGCTTCTAGAACTTCCTTCAACACCTCGTCTATGGCATTTTCTCGCTCAATCTTTTCTTCTATTCTGATAGCAAGGTTCAACTTATCTCCAGCCAATTGTTGCACCTGCGTCTTTATCTCCTCGCTTGGCACAAAAATAGGAGCCTTCATTTTGGGCTTGCCAATTTCCCTTACTATAGTTTCTTGGAAATCTGCAATTTCTTTTATGACCTTATGGCCTTCCATTATTGCTTCAACCATCGTATCTTCCGAAACCCCATTTGCCCCTGCCTCTACCATCAATACAGCATCTTTGGTCCCTGCTACAGTAAGCTTCAGTTCGCTTCTTTCCGCTTCCTCTACGCCAGGGTTAACAACAAAGGCACCATCTACTAACCCGATTTCTACGGCTCCTATGGGCCCCTCAAACGGTATATCGCTCACGCACAATGCTGCTGAAGCACCTATCATTCCCGCTATCTCAACAGAGTAGTCATGGTCAATTGCCAAAGGCATGATAACAACTTGAACTTCATTTCTGAAACCCGTAGGAAATAAAGGCCTTATAGGCCTATCAGTAAGCCTTGCTTGTAGTATTGACTTCTCCGGAGGTCTTCCTTCCCTGCGTCCCCAACTTCCTGGAATCCTACCTACAGCATACAAGCGCTCTTCCACATCTACTGTAAGGGGGAAAAAATCTACGCCTTCCCTAGGTTCCTTTGACGCGGTTGCAGTTACAAGCACAATAGTATCTCCATAACTAACAAGTACCGAGCCGTTGGCCTGCTTTGCTACCTTGCCAAATTGCAAGGTCAAAGGTTTGCCGCCGAGCTCCATCGAATATTCTCGAACACTTTCCAATAAATACACTTCCTTTCAGTTATCCCCTAACCCCTCAGACCAAGTTTCTCTACTACTTCCCTGTAACGCTCTGGGGACTCCTGGGCAAGGTAGTTCAAAAGAGCACGGCGCTGACCCACCATTTTTAGAAGGCCTCTCCGGCTGTGATGATCTTTCTTGTGAACTTTAAGGTGCTCTGTTAAGTAAGAAATCCTTTCGGTCAAAAGAGCAATCTGAACTTCTGGGGAACCAGTATCAGTCTCATGTCGTTTAAATTCGTCAATAATCTCTCGTTTTCTTTCACTGTCAAGTGTCAATGTTCTGTACCTCCATATATTCAAAATACGCCTTGGACCCAGCAATGCGCCGGAGATACGCGTGGCCGAGTACCAAGGTCATTTGGTCAAAAAAATTCTATCATAAGCGCTCAAGAGTGTAAATGAATCGAGGTCAAACCCTTGTCTTAACTGGGATTTCGAGACTAAAAGCGCCTCTTCTATGTCTGATTGTATCTGCTCCTTGAGTGAATACGGTGAGGCAAACTTTTGTTCCTCCCTAAGGTATTTAAGAAAGAAAACCTGCATCTTCTCGCCATATAACTCCTTGGAAAACCCGGGAATATGCACTTCCATACGGGTGTGAACGCCTCCAAAAGTAGGCCTAACGCCTACGTTAGCTACAGCAGGCATAAGTTCACCGCATACTAGTCTGGCGAAAACAGCATACACACCGCGTCGGGGAATCAGTTTATTAGGCGAGAAGTCAATGTTGGAAGTAGGCACACCAATCTGCCCACCCACACCGTTGCCCTTAATGACTTCGCCGTAAACGCAATAAGGCCGTCCCAAAAACCTATTTGCCCTTTCCACATCCCCGTCTGATATCAGCTCCCTTATTCTTGTGCTTGAAACTACCTCGCCCTCAATTTCAAAAGGCGGAACAATCTTAACCTCAAAACCCTTATCGCGCTCGATACTCTTCAAGTACCGTGGAGTCCCCGCTCCTTTGTAACCGAATGTAAAGTTAAATCCGCATACAATATACTTAGTTTCCATATAAGCACAAAGATAATTATCTACGAATTCTTCAGGCGAAAGCCTCGCCACCTCACGAGAAAACGGAATTGCCCAATAATAGTCAATTCCCATGACCTCTAAAAGAGCCTTCTTTTCTTCCTCCAGCGTTAGCAAACCAAAAATGCAGTTATTTTCATTTAATATCACTTTGGGATGTGGGCTAAAAGTAACAGCAGCAACTGGTAGCTGGGTATCTTTTTTGAGATCAAGAGCCGTCCTGAACAGTTCTTTATGACCCAAGTGCACACCGTCAAAAACTCCTACTGCCGCGATCACTTTTTGCCCTTTAAGTTCTGTTTCTGGATCCAGGACCGTCTTCAGCGAACATCACTTCCTTGTACTAGCACTTTCTCATACTTCATCCTAAAAGATAACTTATCAATCCAATCCAGAGAAAGTACACAAGCAATCTTATAAGCGTTACTAGAGGGATCTTCATAGGTACAAATAACAATGGGCCTCTCATCTTCTGACTCCTGCATAGATTTCCTCATTAACTCTAAGGTCCCTTCAGGATCAACAAAATCGGTAACCTCCAAAGGGGCACCGTGTCTTACCAACTCAACCGACTCAGGTCTGATCTCCACAAATGGAAAACGCCATAAGGCATCTTTAGGATCGACAAAGAATCGGTCCACACTCTCATAAGAAAGGCCCCTTTTTAAAGTATCTGTAAGTACCGCATCTTTCAGGTGAAAATTGCCCACCCGGGTCCTTAGAAGGTAAGAAACTGTACAACCACAACCCAATTCTTCCCCAAGATCTCGGGCAAGACTACGCACGTAAGTTCCCGATCCCACGTGAATGGAAAAAATACCTTGGCCACAAACACCCGGGGAAAAATGCAATATTTCAAAACTATGTATCTCAACATCTCTAGAAGGCACATCCACTGTAATCCCTTTCCTAGCAAGGTTGTGAAGTCTCCTTCCATCTACATGCACTGCAGAAAAATTAGGCGGAACTTGTTTAATTTTCCCGAGAAATTTTGATAATTGCCGTTTAACGTCTGATGCAGTTACGTCGCTGCAATCCTGCATAGCAAGAACCTGGCCATCCATGTCTCCAGTATCGGTAGTGATGCCAAACATGAACTCTGCTAGATACTCCTTATCTTCGTTCATAAGGTATTCAGAAAGGCGGGTATAATTCCCTACCGCTACAGGCAAAACTCCTCGAGCCATAGGATCCAAAGTGCCGAGATGTCCCACTTTTTTCTCGTCGAGAATGCGCCTTATTTCAAGCACCACATCATGGGATGTGGGGCCTTTGGTCTTTACAATATTTAAAAAACCGTTCATATCTGTTCCTTTGATAAAAGACTAAATACTTTATCCTTGGCTTCCTCCATGGAACCTGTAATAGTTGCACCTGCAGCCCTGGGATGTCCCCCACCGCCTAAGGCCTCGGCAATTTTCGAAACATCTACCCTGCATTTAGACCTGAAACTCACATCTACCCCTATCCCATCTGGCCTCTCTTTAAAACACAAAGCAACCTCTACCCCTTCTATTGAACGCGGATAGTCAACAATGCCGTCTGTTTCCTGAAATGAAGATCCTGCATCGCGTATCATTTCTCTCGTGATTTCCACTGACGCTACTTTACCATCGTGATGCAAAGATAAGGTTTGAAGCGCTTTCCCCAATAGCAACAGAAAGGAGGCAGTTCTGCACTCGTAAAGCTGATTTGCAATTCTTGACGGATCCGCTCCGGCATCAACCAAATGACTGGCAACTGCGAACGTTCGGGAAGTGGTGTTTTCGTATCTGAAAGCGCCGGTATCGCTAATTATTCCAGTGTAAAGACAAATAGCGATGTTCCGTGTAATCGGAACCTGCATGGTTTTCAGTAGATAAAACACTAGTTCTGACGTAGAACTAGCTCCTGGATCCACCAAGTTAATGTCCCCAAACATAGAGTTGGTAACATGATGATCTATATTGATCACAATATCCCCTTTGGCAAATTCAACGGCTGCCCCTGCACGGGCACGATCAGCACAATCCAAAAACACCACGGCGTCGAATGGACCGTATTCGGATTTCATGTCAGAAACTACAATGTGCAGGTGCCTACCGGGCAGGAAATCGTACGTACTAGGATGGGGATCCTGCGATAGAAGAATCGCGTTTTTCCCAAGAAACAGCATGCCAAGAACAAGCCCCAAACCTGCTCCAATACTGTCCCCGTCAGGTTTCTCATGCTCAAGTATTAATACTTTCTCACTTTGCCGCAATACCTCGCCTATTTGAGTTGTTTCCTCTCTCCAAGCAACAGACATAGTCATCTTTAGTCTATTCTCCCAAATCTTACATTATACGTTAAGCGTTTCTATTCAGGCTGCTTTTTATCTTCAGCTTTTTTCTCTTTTTCTTCAATTTCGGAAAGCAATTTGGAAATATGCATACTGTATTCGATGCTATCGTCCAGAATAAACTCTATCTCAGGAGCATGCCTAATACCTAGAGCCTTGGAAACTTCCGACCTTATAAGACCCTGTGCGCTCTTAAGCCCTTCCATGGTCTTTTCTTTTTCCTCTTCAGTTCCTAATACGCTAATATACACTTTTGCCTGAGACAGATCTCTGTTGACGCTTACCCTAACAACGCTAGCAAATCCAATTCTCGGATCTTTAAGACGTGTCATTATAAGGTCTGATACAACCTCACGAATTAATGCCGCTACCCTATCGGACCTCTGTGCCACGAGCAACACCCCCGTAGTCACGTTATTATATCAATCTGAAAGTCTACTATCTCTCCATCAATATTATCTTCTACCCAAAGAACCGCATTATTCAATATTTGCAGAGCGTGACTTTGGCTATTAGTTACTACAGCCATACCTAGAAGAAGTCTTCCCCAGGAATCATTGGCTCCTACCTCTGCGCAAGAAACGCCGAACTTTTGCTGCAACCTCGATATAAGGCTTTTTGTGACACGTCTCTTATCCTTCAACGATCTTGCACCGTAAAGCCTTATGTCTATTAGGCACTGACCTACAACCATAATCCCAACCTCGCCCTTACAAATCTCAGGTTGGTCTAACCTCTCTAACGGCAAACACTTCGAGCACGTCTCCAGGCTTTATGTCCTGATAACGATCTAGCCCAATGCCACATTCATATCCCTGCGCCACTTCACTCACATCGTCTTTGAAACGTCTGAGCGAGGATATCTTTCCTTCGTAGACAATTCTTCCATCTCTCAATAGCCGTACATTGGCGTTACGCACAACTTTACCGCTCTGCACGTAGCAACCTGCCACTGTTCCTGCGTTTGGAACATGAAAAATGTCCCTAACCTCTGCCCTTCCTAGAATGACTTCTTCAAACTTTGGCTTCACCAAGCCCTTAATCATGTTCTCCACATCTTCAATAAGATCGTAAATTATTCTGTAAGTCCTGATTTCCACATTCTCTGTCTCCGCTACGTTTCTAGCATTTGGATCAGGCCTTACGTTAAAACCCAGGATTTTGGCGTCAGACGCTTTAGCGAGCATTATGTCTGACTCGATCACAGCTCCTACGCCCGCGTGAATAATCTGGACCTCAACTTCATCAGACTCCATATTAGAAAGCGCCTGCAAAATGGCTTCAAGCGAACCCTGCACATCGCTCTTTACGACTAGTCTGAGTTCTCGCTTCTCTTCTTCCTGAGCCTTAAGAAGCTCTTCAAGGCTCATTCTGCTTGTAGACCCCATGACTTCTTCCCTTTTAGCTAACTGTCGCTCACGGACTATGTTTTTGGCCGTCTTTTCATCATCGACAACTAAAAACGTGTCTCCTGCGTTAGGAAGATCTGCCAACCCAATTATCTCTACAGGGGTAGATGGACCTGCTTCTTCAACTTGATTACCCTTGCCATCATACATGGCTCTAATGCGTCCCCAAGTGCTATCAGTTATTATTACCTGCCCTACCTTAAGCACCCCAGATTTTATTATGGCAGAAGCAACTGGCCCTCGTCCTTTATCTATCTTAGATTCGATAATATATCCCCTAGCTCTTCGGGTAGGATCGGCTTTAAGCTCTTCTAGTTCGGCTACAAGGGAAACCATCTCAAGCAGTTCGTCTATGCCTTCTTTGGTTCTGGCAGAGACCTCTACAACTACTGTGTCCCCTCCCCATTCTTCCGGAACCAGCCCGATTTCACTTAATTGTTGTTTAACCCGTTCTACCCTAGCGCCAGGCTTGTCTATTTTGTTAATCGCGACAATTATGGGCACACCTGCCGCTTTGGCATGGTTTGCAGCTTCTATGGTCTGTGGCATTACACCATCGTCTGCTGCTACTACAAGGACAGCTATATCTGTAATCTGAGCACCTCTNNCTTGTTCCCTTCGTGTTCTACCACAGAGGCTCCTATGTGTTGCGTTATTCCTCCTGCTTCTCTAGCAGTAATTTGCGTATCTCTAATGGCATCCAAAAGAGACGTCTTACCGTGGTCCACATGTCCCATCACCGTAACCACAGGCGGTCGAGGCTCTGATTTCTCCGGGTCATCTGGACGCGCCAATTCGAGTGCAATCTGATCTTCGACGGAAATCTCTGGTTCTTTCACCGTTACTATACAACCGAGTTTTTCTGCAACTTGGCAAGCCAAGTCTACAGGTACGCTCTGATTAATGTTTATCATTGCCCCCAAACTCATCAACGTGCGAAGGACAGTCGTTGCAGGCACTCCAATGAGATTAGCTAGTTCCCGCACTGGAGTTTCTCCTTGGATTGTAACTCGCCTAGCTCCTGCTGCAGGTGCTTCTGGTTTGCTTCGTCCGCCCTTTTGTTTAGCCCCTTTTCTTTGAGCAGAAGTTCGTCCACCAGAACTTGGAGCGCGCTGCTTTCTAGCTGCAGGTTTTTTGTCCGGTGTCTCCTTCGCAACAGATTTGGGAGGCGATTTAGCAACAGGCTTTTGCACATGCGTTTCCTTTGCTTGCGGCTTCCCATCTTTAACTGCAGATTCCTTTGGTTGTCCAACACCAGGCGATACTCTTTCCTTCTTACGCCTTTTCTCTCGAACTTTGCTAGCTACATCTTCGTCCAAACCCGCCATATGGTTCTTCACATCCACGCCCATTTCGTTCAAGTCGGAGATAATATCTTTTGAATCTACTCCGAGTTCTCTTGCCAGCTCATATACACGGATACGTTTCGCCATCCGCAATCACCTCCTCACTCTAAATTCTCGAACGTTTCTCCTATCACGTAGCGTTTCAACTCCTCAATTACTGAAGGGGGTGGCTCCACGCCGAAGGTTTTACTCAATCTTTTTTTCTTAACCATCTCATCTATACAGGCTTCATTTGGACAAACATACCCACCGCGACCCGCTTTTTTCCCAGTACAGTCAACCTGTATTTGCCCGTCAGGAGTCCTTACGATTCTGATCATCTCCTTCTTGGGCCTAACTGTCTGACACCCGAGACAAGTTCTCATTGGGATCTTTTTCGACATAACACCACCCCCTACCATGTCGGAACGCTTACCTTTCTCTTACCGACGAGCCTCTCGCTCTGGCCTTATGTCAATTTTCCAACCTGTAAGTTTTGCGGCCAACCTAGCATTCTGTCCGTCTCGCCCTATAGCAAGAGAAAGTTGATTATCAGGAACTATAACCCTGGCTATTCTACTGTCGTGGTCAAGAACTACATCTAGTACTCTTGCCGGGCTTAAAGCGTTCGCCACAAAAATTTCAGGGTCTTCATTCCATTCTATTATATCAATCCGTTCTCCCCTAAGTTCCTGGACTATCACTTGGACACGAGATCCTCGCGGCCCAACGCACGCGCCTAGGGCATCCACTTCAGGCAAATTGGCTTTCACGGCCACTTTTGATCTGGAACCAGGTTCTCTGGCCAAAGCCATTATCTCTACTACACCATCACGAATTTCAGGCACTTCCAATTCTAAAAGTCTCTTCAAAAGACCTGGATGAGTCCTTGAAAGCAATATTTGGGGACCTTTTGGGGTTTTCTTTACCTCAAGGACATATGCCTTAATCCTGTCCCGCTCCTTATAGTGTTCGTTCTTAACCTGCTCCTGAGGGAAAATGAAACCTTCAGCTCTACCCAGATCCACAATAACTACGCCTCGATCGACGCGGATAACTTGACCTGTAACTACGTCGCCTTGACGTTCGGAAAATTCTTCATACACCATATCACGCTCGATATCTCTAAGCTTTTGCATTACCACTTGCTTAGCAGTTTGCGCCGCAATACGTCCAAAGTCAAGCGCAGGAATTTCTTCCTCTATCCAATCCCCTTGCCGATAACCCAAGTCCCGAGTCTGAGCCTCGTCTATGGATACTTCTTTAAGCGGGTCTGTAACTTCGTCCACTACCAGACGGCGGGACAACACTTTAATATCACCGGTTTCCCAATCAAACTGAACTCTAACGTTCTCAGCCGTTCCGTAGTGCTTACGATAAGCTGATAGAAGCGCAGCTTCCATAGCTTCTACAAGATCCTCTCTAGGTATGCCTCTTTCCCGCTCAATTTGGTTAAGAGCACTAATTATTTCGTTGTTAATTTTTCCCGCCCTCCTTTCGCGGCCCTACAATTCGTTCTCCTCGTAAATCAGCTGAACCTTGCTTATCTTGTCCCTAGGAAGAAACGCCCGACCATCTTCTGTCATCAAGACGACCCCTTCTTCGCCTAGCGAATTATCAAGACCTACAAGTCTTCCTTCAAATACTCGTTTACCATCAATAGGACCATAAAGATTCACTTTGCAAAGACGTCCGCTAAATACCTCGTATTCTCTATCCCGTTTCAGGGTTCTCTCCAACCCAGGAGAAGAAATCTCCAAGTTATAACTGGTAGAAATGGGATCCATCTCATCCAGCATGGGGCTTATGACCTTTTCCACAGCCACACAATCGTCTAACGTAACTCCCTGTGGCGAATAAATGGTGACACGCAAGATAACCTGCCTAAACTCATCAGAAGTGAGTTCTACGTCTAGCAATTCTAGACCTATCTCCCTTATTACAGGCTCAAAAGCTTCAAAAAGGTTCTCTAGCAATTGTTTCCTGCTCATCCTTATCACCCCATAACATACAAAGAGTGGGCTCAGCGAAACCCACTCCGACAAATTTCCGCGTTGTGTAAAACGTCGTTGCTCCTCTATGCACCTAAGTATAGCATAAAATTTGACTCCTTCGCAAATGCATAAAGGCCCCTAAAACTTGCTGTATTTATTCAAATGGCTTAGGAGGATGTAAGTACCTCGCCAGGAAAGAATATATCTCCCTCCTAGATTCCTTCGCTAATTTAGTGTCTATCCTGTTGAATTGATGACCGCCTGGAGCATTATCATATATCTTGTATTCAAAATCCTTGCCTAATGCCTTAAGCGACTTTATCAGATGCTCTACTTCAAGCACATTTACATCTTCGTCATTGGTAGTCGTGTGTATAAGTAAGGGTGTCTGCAGCTTTTCTACATTCCAAGCAGGGGATCGCCTTCGATACTCATTCACATCCTCATATGCAGTCTTACCGATATGGTAACTTGCGGAAAAGATTTGCCTGTACCCTTCCGTCTTATACCCCATTCGCGCCACTAAATCGCTCACAGGGACGCCTGCATATCCTACTTTGTAGCCTTCAGGATGGTTGAAAAGGTTCATCAGAGTAATCATTCCACCGTGGCTCCACCCCATAATGCCTACCCTTTCAGGGTCAACCAGGGGATTATTCTCTATCATCCAGTTTCTGCCTTCCCAAACGTCTTCATTTTCCAAACCACCATAATCTATATATCGATAAAACTGTTGGCCATAACCTGTGCTTCCTCTGTACTCGGGAGCGATAATAACGTAGCCTTGCATTAACAACTCTCTTATTACATTTGCGCAACCAGTTGAAAAATTCGAGTGGACGCCCCCGTGAACAAAAACGAGAAGCGGATACTTCTCGGCTGGATCTGCGTCTACAGGTACAAAAGTATACGCTGGAATTTTCAAAGGGTTACCCCGATCTTGGGGCGGTTGCGCCATAGGATTGGCTGGAGGAGGACCTATATAAGTTACCTTGTCTACACAAGCTATATCGCCAACCTTTTGATACCACATTAAATCATCTATCTGCTTTGATAACGAACTAAGCTCATGAAATAAAGATTCCTGCATCAACCTTAATTCTTCGAAGTCCTTACTAACCTGGTCCATGTCGTTTGAGTCTCTCCTTCCCTCTATGTTTCATTTGTTGTCATCCCATATTTCTCCTATATAGCCAAATACCTTAACCCAAATGTGCACTGCCAACCGTACGCTAGGATCATCCAAGGAACGCTGAACTACATCGTTAATTTTGCGCAAACGGTAGTCTAGAGTATTCGGATGTATTCTAAGACAATCAGCGGCTGCTTTCCTCCTCCAACCGTAGTCAAGCATTACGCCTAAGGTCTTAACCAGTTCTGTACCATTTATCCTATCGTATTGAATCAGCTGTTGCACTATATCTCTTCCAAACGTTCCATGATCCTTGCAGTCTCGCATACACTGGATCAGATCGTACAAAGCCATCTGTCCGTAGTCGAAAAAAGGCTTCTGATCTGCATGTCTCAGTTGTGCCCCTACCTGAATTGCCTCACGAGCCTCCTGATAACTTTTTGGTATGCCCAACGCATCTGTGTAGGAACCACCAATGCCCAAGGATTCGCGAAAACCCACCGAACTCAGATATTTGCTCAAGTCTAAAGCGATTCCCCTAACATTGTGCCAAGGCTCATCGCATACGATAATCACTACCTCACCTTTATATTCACTGCTAACAGCGTTAACATTGTGGTTCTTTAAGAAAACCTCCACAGTCTCCAACACCGTCTGAGCATAGTAGGAGGAACGGGGCAACGGATGGTGTAGCACCAACACCTGAAATGGAGGCGATAATCTGATCCCTTCACTTTTCTGTTTCAACTCGTTGAGATCTAGTTTCCCATCAGGAGATAAAAGTTCTAAGGCAATACGCCTAGTTTCAGGCTCAAAAACCTCTGATTCTAAACCATCTATTGGAAAATTACTAGCGATCATCCTAGCAGTTTTGATGATAGCAGCTTCATCTTGAGGCGTTATGGATCTTTCATCATCTTTGACCCATAGGTATCCTACTACGTTACGTCCACAACGTACGGCAATGGCCATCCTTGAGGTAAGACCAAGCTCGGGAACAGGCCCTAATCGAACCACGCCTGGAGACGAATGGATTTTTTCGTACACACCATGTTTTATCAAAGTCTCAAGGGTGTCTTTGGAAGGACCCCTTCTCAAAAGAGTTTCCAGCCTCACCCGATCCACTGGGTCCTCGTGCACAGAATATGCTATTAGGTTGCCATTTACATCCTCAAGAGTTATGGGTCTTTTGATCAAAGCGGCCAATTCATCCACCAAAACCTGAATTTCCATGGCGTAAACGATCACCCCGCATACGAACATATCGTAACTGTCAAGGAATTAAGCCCTCTATTTTGCATCAGTCGACTAACACACATCAACACTTCAAAAAATTCACTAGCCGAGCAGATTCCTCTCGTAGTTTGTCAAACACTCAAGACCAGCATGAGTTAACACTACATCGTCTTCGATCCTAACGCCGCCCTTGCCGGGCAGATATATGCCAGGTTCAATCGTGAAGGTAGAGCCTATAGGCAACGGATCGCGATTAGATTCGACTATATAAGGATCCTCGTGAATTTCGAGCCCCAATCCGTGTCCTGTCCTATGAATGAAGTAATCTCCATACCCGCGGGCTGCTATTACATCCCTGGCTAAAGCATCTACTTGCGCGCCAATCATACCGGGTACCGCTTTAAGCCTGGCATTTTCTTGAGCTTCCAGTACTATCAAATAAATCTGTTTGAGTTCATCGGAAATCTCACCAATTGCGTACGTCCTGGTTATATCAGACCAATAGCCGTCTACATTCACGCAAAGATCGAGCCACGCCAGGTCTCCTTCCTCAATAAGATCGGTGCTTGTACCTGCGTGCGGGATTGCAGTATTTGCGCCAGTAGCTAACGACATGCTCACCATCTGCGCTCCTTGCAGCTTGAGCTGTCTTTCTATCTCGACCACTATATCTCTAGCACGTTCTCCAGGAGCAAGTAGTTTCCTAGCTACCTCCACTCCCAGATCAGCGAGTCTAGCCGCTTCTTTCATACTCCTGAGCTCAGCTTCATCTTTGACCATCCGAAGCTCCTTCATTATTTCACCTGCATCTACCCATTGAAAATCACCCATGACGCCTTTCATAAGCGAATACTCGAGAAGTCTCAGGCTGCGAAACTCAAGAGCCCATGTGCCAGATGAAGAACCTAATGCGGCTTCAAAAGCGCGCTCCGGACCTTCTTCGTCAGCATATGAAAATACTTGAAAATCCAAAGAAACCCCATTGTCTTCCAACCTTCTAGCAACTAACTGGCCTTTTTGGCTTTCTAATACAGGCATGATTAATGACGCCTTGCCTTCTTCATGTACTGTTAAAAAAGTTGGCCTTTCAGACAAGCCCATGAATAAACCTGTCATGTAAAACATATTGGGTCCTGGCATGATTGCAATGCCTGCCAACTCTGAAGCCTTTAAGGCCTGTAACAGATTAATCCATCTGCGTTTTAGCATGTTTGATCCCCTTCTCATGTTAATTTTCAGCGGCCTTGCAATACTGTACGTTCATAATCTACTAAAGCGTTACTTTGCTTGGAAATTCATTCAGAAACCTGTTTTTGTCCTCATCACTCATCTTCAAAAAGTTTTCCAGGGTCCTAAGGCTAACCCTTGGCAGTGAGAAAATTACTTCGGTAAAGCTCTTCTCATCGTAACCAAATTCTGATTCAAGGTCCAAAAGCTTCTTCATACCATAATAATAGCACGTAAAGTAACCAGCCATCAGTTTTTGAGCCAGCACCTGCCCTTCTGCCACTTTCCGGTCAAATGCTAGTTCCTCAACGTAAAGATCCACTACCTCGTCAAAAGAGCGTCCAAAATACCTAAGCCAAAGATCAGCCTTTATCCTTACCGCCGTATGATGGCGTCGGTACGCCACAAATAAGGGATAAAACGGGTCTTCCTCGTAAACAAACTCCATAAGTTTCTCCGATCTATGGGCGCTTCCTTCTGAATTTGGAACTCCTCGAGCACCTATCTTCACAGTTTCAGGAAGTGGATCTAGAACTGATCTAACCCACTGCACGTGATGACCAGGATAACACTCGTGTATGGCGTTCATCTTAATCCAACCATCGGTTATAGCCTTGTAGTTTTGAACGTTAAGAAAGGTCTCCCCTTGCAGGGGCCGCCTTCTGGGACATCCTCCACCATATCCTCCCCAAGGATAATGTTTGACCAGAGTGTCAGGAGTAGGGACAACTACTACGCTTTCTTTCGGTAACTTCACATACTTACGAGCTGCTTCTTGGGCCCTATCCAAGTATTGCCGCATTCTGACAAACATTTCATCAGGCGTGTCGCAAGGGCCTTGGAACTGGTTCAAAATATCTACTACATCTTTAGGTGAGTTCGCCTTCGGAACTCCTAACACATCTATTTTGTTTGCGATTTCTAGCATGTCTGACCTAGTCTTTTCAATTTCTTCTTCGTGCCATTTCAGGATCTCATCTAATTCCACCCCGAATTGGTCAAGTAGAAGCCGTCTATACGCCTCAATAGGATCTTCACCTGATTCTATCTCTTGCCTACGCCCCTCCAAGCGATACCTGTTTTCATCTACAAACTCACGGACTTCTGCTGCCCATGTTCTGGCCTTATTTGACACTTGCTCCAAGTTGAACTGTAACTGGGCAATGGTGTTTTCCGTAAGTCCACTGTATAATTGGGGAACCCGCGGCGCCATTTTCTCCGCTACTACCGCTAAAGTGTCACAAACCTCCTCTAACTGCGACACCTCGTCAATTGGAGTTTCAGGCAAAAGCCTCTGTACCCCGGCCCACATCTCATCGGCACGGCCCAATCTACTCAAAAGAATTTTTGCCCTTTCGACGCTGTTCCGCGAATCCTTCCTGGAATAATAATCAATGCTGCTCGATAGTCTACTCACAAAAGAGCTGGGAGCATCAAACATCCTCTTAAGCGAAGAAATCTGACCTTTTATGAACTCATCAAAATGATCTTTGAGCAATTGGAAAACTGGATCTGGAGCCTCCAGGCCATGGTTTTCAGACATAAGGCTTTCTAATTCTCGTTGCGCCTTGTCTCTTGTGTCTATAGATGGCACATACAGTTCTAACTCGTACTCCCTTGCGCTGGTTATGAAGTCGAGAGAAGTAGCACACCTTGCGTCAAAGTCCCTATATAATTCCACCAGATCAACGTGTTGTTTAGAATCCAATTCGCGATACCTCCTTAAAAATCGTCTGAATATGCTAACTAAATGGCTCTGCCTAGGTTTGCATCTGCCCCTAGTGATCAGTTGGCATATCAGATCAGATTGTCTGATATATACGTCTCAACATACTGTATTCACCATGAGGGTTAGCATTTCCTTCTTCACATAAACCTGTTAAGGCTGAGGAGTTCCAGAGGTACAGAAGGGGTACATCCTAACAACATTTCGGAAACAAGGAGACCGGTGATAGGCGCTAAACCTATTCCATCACCTTCGTGGCCTGAAGCAATGTAAAGGCCAGGTACTTGATCTACTTTTGAAATAATTGGCCTATGGTCTTGGGTGTATGGCCTCAATCCAGCATATGTTCTTATAACTCTCACATCTTCGATGCAAGGGAAAAACCTTATAGCACGCTTTGCCATAAGACTGACAACTTCCATATTACATGTCGTGTCGAAGCCTGCAAACTCCCTACTTGAGCCTATGAGGAAGTTCTCATGAGGCGTTGGTTCAAATACCATAGCTATTCCGTATTTCTCCATTTCAGGTTCTACATCACGCTGGCCTTCTTCGCCAAACTTGGCCATTATATAGCCGAATTCTTGAATCTTCCTGGATGCTACTTTGAATGTCCTTTCAGAAACTATGATATGGCCTTTCCTAGGAACGATGGGAACATCCACTCCACAAGTTCGCACAATTTGTGGGGTCCAAACCCCAGCTGAGATAACAACTAAAGGTGCTAGTATAGTACCCTCAGAAGTTTCAACCCCTTTAATATGGTTCTGGGTATCAAGCAGTAATCGTTTTGCTTTAGTACGGGTCTTGATGACTGCGCCGTTGTTCTGCGCTGCTAATACATATCCGTACACTAGATTCATGGGATTCAAAGACGAATCTGAAGCACACTCGAAAAGCCCGACTATGTCTTGGGCCAACATTGGCTCGTGAGCATGAACGTCTGAAGATTCGATGTACTTAACGCGCACTCCAGAACGACTCATAGCAGAATGCCACTGTGCCGCTCCCTCAGCTTGGGCCTCAGTTTCTACTGCAAGAACGCTCCCCAGTTGCCGGTATTCGACATCGAAGGAAATATCATCCTCGAGAGTCTCAAACAGTTCCTGGCTTTTCAGGGCCAACTCACAATCAAACCCTGGCTTTTTGTCTATCACAAGCACATTTCCGTCACACCTTGACGAAGTGCCCGAACCTACATCATTTTCCTCTACTGCGACAACTTCCATGCCAGATGCCGATAAATAGTAAGTTATAGCAGCGCCTATTACCCCGCAGCCTACTACTATTACGTCACATACCTTACTCATCATAGCCTCCTGCCAGAGTCTTGAAAGTAACAGGGGATAATGGGGGTCTAACTGTATCAAGGCGAAATTCATCAGGTCTTTTGCTTAATTCTGACGCCAATATTTCCCTGATCAATGTCTCACATGTCCGCCCCTGGCACTGTCCCATCCCAGCCCTAGTGCGCCTCTTTACGCCTGACACGTCAAAAGCTCCTTGCTCAATTGCTCTTTTGACGTCGCCGACGGTCACTTCCTCACACCTGCAAACAATAAGATCATCATCCAATTCCTCACGCCTCCTGCTTCATAGCTTATAACCTATGTGGCTACATTCCCATGCCAGTGCCCTATTATTTCCTTCTTAGCCTGATGCTTATCGCTTGAAAACGGTCCTAGCCTGCTTTCCCAAAGCCTCGCTTGTACCTCATGTATCCTGGATCGTACACAAACATCATCAGGACGAAGTTTTAGAACTATGTCAAGACCAGCCAGCCTCCCTTCATCTTCGGCGATAGCGGCTTCTTCGACACCTGCTACGTCCCCAGCTACATATACGTTTTCCACGGTAGTCATCATACGATCGTTATGGAGAGGAACCCATCCTCCTAATTGAGGGAAATAGCCAAACTTACAACCTGCTAAAGAAGCCAACCTAGCGTACGGTTTCAGCCCAACTGCTATGCAAATTGTATCCACATCAACGGTTTCCACACTGCTTTCTATTATCTGGCAGTTTTCGTCCAATCTGGCAATCTGCCCGCCTTTAACTTGGTTATCTCCTAACGCTTTTACGATCGTACATCGTGTTATCAAGGGAACCCCTGCCCTCTGTACTTTACCAGCATGAACTGCATAGCCGCCAATAGTTGGAGCAGAATCAATAACGCAAGATATCTTGGCGCCTGCCTGAAGAAGTTGATACGCAAGGATGAGACCGACATTGCCGGAACCTACAATCAGGAATCTTTCCCCTGGTAACACTCTTTCCACATTCATCACAGTCTGAACAGCTCCTGCACCCATCACACCAGGAAGAGTCCATCCGGGAAACATAAGGGGCTTTTCGGAAGCTCCCGAAGCGATTACCAGGTATTTGGCCTTGATTGCGCATCGAAAGATTGGAAGAGTATCGCAAGAATTGGATCTACGCGCGTTTCTTAGAACCTCGATCGACATACGCTCTTGCATTTCACTAGATACTGAGTAGACTTCTGAATCAAGCCAGACCTCAACCCCGGAATCCAGGGCTTCAACATGCAGTTCCTCGGCTATAACCATACCTCGTACGCCGCCCCTGTGGGCAGTTGGTCCGAAAAATTTGTGAGTCTGCTTGATCAACTGTCCGCCCGCTGAGAGGTTAGAGTCAACCACCAAGGCATGCAGACCGTGCTTTGCCAACTCGATGGCGGCCCCAAGTCCTGCAGGACCAGAACCTACAATGCAAACATCTGCGTCATACGTTCTCATAATCTGGTCCTTCAGTTCCATACTGAGTTTGCACTACCATCCCGTCAGCCACCAATGTAACGCATGTCTTTACGTTTGGGACATCGTTTACTATCATCATGCAATCGCTACACTGCCCAATCCCACAAAATAGTCCTCTGGGTTCAGACCTTACACTTGTATATCTGGCAATTCTAATGTTCGCGGCTAGCATTGCCGCAGCTATGCTTTCTCCTTCGCGGGCCCTAATTTTTCTTCCGTCCACAGTGATTTCAACCCATTTGACGTCTTCAATCTCCTGAAGCACAGGGTGAGAAACTATCCTCAAATTGACTCCCCCATCAATACGCTGTAACACCACACTATGTTTCGAGGAATTCAGTTCCCCTTGTTTGCAGTGTACAAGATTATTCTTCGTGACCCTTTTCTTTGCCCAAGGCATATCTAACCAAATCTAGATGTTCGTCCATTTTCTCCCGCGCGAGCACAGGATCTCCTTCTTTGAGCGCTTTTATGATGGCGTCAAACTGATCCACAGTTCGTTCAAACGTGTAAGGTAAGGTCCTCAAAAATCTCTCGCTGTGCTTGGAAACCTTGCGAATAAGGGAATTGATAAGCTCGGTCAATACGCTATTCTCACAAGCTGCCGCTAGAGCAAGATGTAGCTCCAGCTCCTTCTCGAAGAAAAGATCCATATCGCTGTCCATAACCTCTCTCATTACATCTAGAATATTCTCTAAGTTCGCAATTACTTCATCGGTGGCTCTTTGAGCGGCAAGTTCAACTGCGCTCACCTCTAATATTCTCCTTGCTTCCATAAGTTCAAAAACAGATGCCTGATCTAGGGTAAGCCTCCAGTTCTCTGAATTGAGCAACACGTCAGAATCTGACGATAAAAAACGCCCAACCCCAGGCCTCGACTCAATAAGACCCATATACTCAAGACCTTGAAGAGCTTCTCGCACCGACGACCGTCCTACTCCGAATCCCTCGCAAAGTTCCTTCTCTGTTGGAAGTTTATCTCCAGGTTTTAACACACCCTCTTCAATCATCTCCCGAATCTTGTCCGTAATAATTTCAGTAAGTTTGTTCGGTTTGCGTAGCGGGCTCAAATTGTCAAGCAAGTTCAATCCCCCCTAAAAATTGTAATCGCCTGCGTTGCGCCTAACGGGTCATCATGCATTCTGACATATACTTCGACCTCATTCGTAATTAACCTTCAACAACTACATTTGTTACACCGATAAATTGGCAACTAAATTAGGTACTTCTCAAAAAGTAATAAGACGCGAGTGTTTATGCCCGCGTCCTCATAATATATATATACTGTTATACTGTGCCGGTTCTCTACACCACTGACGGCTCTACCCTTAGATCTCCTCTTTCAAAACGCCCAAGATCCAAGTCACTTATGTCAATAGACGGCTCTTTGCCGACGATCATCTCAGAGATTAGCTTCCCAACTATAGGGGCTAGCATAAAGCCGTGTCCGCTGAAACCAACAGCCTGATAGTACCCNNTACGCGCACACCTTTGAGTGCAGGGACAAGTCTGCACATGACATCAGACATCTTCTTCAGAAACTGCCAGGATTGGCCGATATCATAACCTTTTGGCTCGTTCGGATCACCGATACCCATTACCAAAGAACCGTGAGGCGTCTGCTGACAATAGATCCCCAGGGAAAAAGACATGAGCATTGGATCGAAAAGATGACCTACTGCCTCTGTCACCAAAATCTGGTGGCGCTCTGTGTACACAGGAAGTTCCACTCCTACCATAGAGCCCACAGGAGCAGCCCATGGACCGGCAGCGTTTACTACCACAGGTGCTGATATGTCTCCTTTGGTCGTCTTCACCTTGGCCACCTTATCTCCACGCTTCTCAATACCTGTAACCTCAGTGAAATCGTTGACTTCTCCTCCTAGCCGCTCAAATGCCTTGAGGTACGCGTTTGTAGTGTGAAACGGATTTGCGTGGCCGTCTCGAGCGTTGTAAGTAGCGCCAAACATGCCCTCAGTATTTAAAACAGGCACTATTTCCTTTGCTTCTTCTGGAGTGCACAATATGGAATTCACACCTAGCCTATGCTGAACTTCCACGTTCTTTTGAAACTGATCCCATTCTTTTTCGGTATACGCCATCATGAGATAGCCTTTTTGCACAAATTCAATATCGTAATCGTAATCTAGTTCCTCTTGAAGGTTTTCAAATATATCGATAGATGCTTTGCATATCCTTATGTTGCCTTCAGAACCCCATTGCTCTCTAACCCCTGCTCCGCAACGCCCTGTAGATCCATTTGCAAATGTGTCTTTTTCACACAAAACTACGTCCTTCACGCCTTGCTTCGCCAGGTTATACGCGATTGATGCGCCTACTACTCCACCACCTATCACTACAACATCTGCCGAGCTTCTCATGAGTTAACCCCCTCCTCCTCAGAATCGCAGTCGCAACAATCCCCATTACCTTCATGTATTTGGGCAAGATCCCCCATCTTTACAGGCTTAAAAGGAGGTCTGTAACTCGATTGAAGTATTTCCGAAACTGGCTTCCCTAGATAGTTGGCAATCTCTCCTGCTACTAGTAACCGGCATGTACGACCCTGGCAAGGACCCATACCTGCCCTGGTTATACGCTTCACCTCATCTAGGGTGGTCGCACCCTCCCTAATAACTTTCCTTATCTCTCCTAAGGTAATATCTTCACACCTGCATACAATGATGTCTTCTTCGTTTTTACTCACACCTCGCCCCACCCTCCGTAAGAACCTTTACGTTCCTTACTTCCATAGATAGCTCCTTTGGAGCCCTTACCCAAATCACACTGGTACCTGCTGGCTTCTTGCCTGGAACTACTATGTGAACTTTCCCTTTCCCAACTTCTTCACCTGCTCTGTTTAATAAAAGTACTTCCCCACCTTTAGCAGGTAACGGAATGAATTCGTAAGGCAGCGCAATGAGACATTCGGTTTCGCTGAATGTTTCATCAACTACGAAAATCGCCAGACCAGGGCAAGATCCTACGCAAATTCCGCAACCTATGCACTTATCCAAATCTACTTCCGGAATGTCATTTATACTTTCAAATTCCCGTATAGCGCCAAATCTACAACTGTGATAACAAGGATCGCACGGGATCTCTTGAAAACATTCAATTACAACAAATGGACCCTTTTCCCTCCGCTCTTTAGGGGGCACTCTAGATTCAATCTGCTCCCTGGACGGGATACCTGTAGTAAGTAAAACATCATCCATCACAGGCTCACCCTCTTTCCAATTTGTTCCCTCAAAACTGACAATCCACTAACAATCTTCTCGCTGGTTGGTCCCGCTCTCAATTGCTCCAACTCGGTTGCATATGCCTGTTTCTTAGACTTAAATTCGTCTTCTGGAACCTTCCCTAAACTGTGAGCTGCAGCCAAGCCTGCAAGATAACCCTCGGCCATAGCCGTAGAAGCTTCCTCTATGCTGGCAACATCACCTGCTACGTAAACCCCTTTAAGGGTAGTCTCCATGTTCTCATCGTAAATGGGCACAAATCCGCCTAACGCAGGTATGTAACTCATCTCAGCTCCTGCTTGCCACAAAAATTCGCACAGCGGTGAAAGACCTACTGCAAGACACACTACGTCTACTTTCAAATCTTCCTCAGTACCTGGAATCCCTTGCCAATTATCGTCAATCTCCCAGATTACCGCCCCTTCAACGTACCTTCCTCCGTACGCTTCCTTAATGCTGTGCCTAGTTAGTATGGGAATCCCAAGACGCCTTATCTTAGATGCATGTACCGCATAACCGCCAATCTGAGGTAAACCTTCAACTACCGCTTCTACGTGAACCCCGGCTTGCACCAGCTGATAGCTAACTATTAGCCCTATGTTGCCAGATCCTATCATCAAAACATTTTGACCAGGCCTTACACCGTATACGTTCATCAAAGTCTGCACTGCCCCTGCTCCGTAAACACCGGGAAGATCGTTGCCTGGGAAAAGAAGCATCTTCTCAGAAGCCCCTGCCGCTATCACTAGCCTTTCCGGCTTTATCCCTTTTATCCCATCAGGTGTTTCCACCAAAAGTACACCATCATCCTGGTAATAACCTAAAGCCTCTGTGGAACCTAAAAAATATATGTTCGGATCTTCCTTTGCCTTCTTCGCAAGATCTTGAGCAATGATAATGCCTCGAGTTCCTGCGCTCTTTTCGTGCCACCCGAAAAACTTGTGGGTCTGCTTCACTAACTGACCACCAGGGGCTTCACCTCTGTCTATAAGCGTGACCTCAACCCCGTATGAAGCAGCTTCAAGAGCAGCACATATCCCTGCAGGACCCGCTCCTACAATCGCAACTTCCGTCTTTTTCAATCCAGTCACTCCTTACATCTCGGGGCAGGACCTACGCCTCTTTGCATCTCAACATGCATCCCCGCCCTCAGTTTCTCAGTGCAAGCCCTCACGTTAGGAACCCCATCTACAACTACTAAACACGAAGAGCAGTTCCCTATAGCGCAAAAAAAGCCACGGGGGTGGCCTTCCTTTAGGCTCTCGTGCAAAACTTTTACCCCGCTTGCATGAAGAGCGCTCGCTATAGGTTCACCTTCGTATCCCCAAAATTCCTCCCCTTCCCAGTAAAACTTCACTTTCTTCCTTCCATCAAAATCAAGAATCGGGTGCTCCTTTATCCTCATTTCACAAGATTCCAAAGACCTATGCCTCCTTTCAAA
>MTKW01003679.1_pt1 | contig 41464 bp, 39 predicted proteins | sample 1042761 | NCBI WGS metagenome assembly MTKW01 (sample SAMN06205366, study PRJNA360243) | anaerobic digester metagenome | biome: Wastewater treatment plant; feature: Anaerobic digester sludge; material: sludge; isolation source: anaerobic digester fed with sludge from wastewater treatment plant ... | reverse complement strand
GGATCATTGTACCTTTTATACAACCAGATACATACCTTGTATGCTAACCACAGGCATCGTTTCGCCAATTCAATATTGGCATTCCTATCATGGATGGTGGCGTTTGCGGTCAACCTTAACTCATGGAGGTAATCGATGTATTCCTCCTCCATGATATTTAATTTCGCTAAGGTGGTGATGTTTTCATAATGGGTCCTCTGCTGATCTGTTAAAATGCCTTCCTTTTCTAAAACCATCTCCACTAGTTCTTCGGTGAGTTTCCTCATTTTGTAGATACAGGTATCACTGTCTTCAAAAGCATTCTTAGCCCCTATGTAGGCAGACTCATAAAGGCTGGGATAGGCGTCCTTTAAAAATAAGAAATTCCTCTGCATATGAAATCTTCCTTTTTATGATTCTGTCCTGGAGAACTTTCTAATCTGGTGGGTAGCTGATCTCCTTGTTTTGCACTGCCATAGCGCCAACATATTAGTATTACTATAGCATATCCCATTGGGATTTTGCACCAGATCCTCTACAAGCAAGGGTATAATTATTCATCCTTTTACCATTGACCTACACAAAGGATCCGTTCAGCGATTGCTACCAATAGTGTTGTTATGGTATTGGCTACCAATATTGACCATTTAAGATGGTTCCTCTTTGTAGTGATCTCTTTAAGGAATCGATATACAATAGGTAATTCAACAACAATAGTTAACAACAGGTATCCACCTAGGACGATATAGTAGGGACCTCTTTCAAAGGCCGCTAGTAATGGGTTGGCGCTTGTGGGAATATGACTGTGGGCACGAAAAAGGTAGGGAGCAATAAAAGATATGAGATTTGCTAGGCATATAACACCAAGCACCTTTTTTATATTGTGGACTTTGCCATATTTCACTATAATGATGGTTTCTATAAATAAAGTAAGAAGAATAGCCCATGGTAATACCTTTAATGGACTTATGGTCAACCAATGCCAAGAGGAGTTTGCATATACCATTGTTGGTAACGAAATCATCAAAATAGTGACCACAATGATGCCTAGGATCCTATGTTTCATAGAACTACCCCATTTCTTTATATAAAATAATAATCCTAAATCAATAATAATTCATCAACGAACGACCACAGGTCGCACATACCATTTGCATAATTCTTCATATGTTTATAAAATCCCTTCTTAAAGATACCAGTATTATATGATCTCAGTAAAAATATCACCCAATAAAAAAGCACCCTTTCGGGTGCATAGATCACTTTTTATTTAACTCCTCTATATTTTTGTTCAGTCTACTCAATTGTCGAATGATCATCCAGTTCTGTTCTACCAATGCTGATAAGTAAGTTACCTTTGCTTGTTCCTCCGCCTTGGCAAAGGTCAAGGCCATTCCAGCTTTAAGAAGATTATTCCCTACCAAATCTGCCGCAATCCTTTGTAATACCACTAAATCTTTTTCATCCAGGTCCTCTAACTGATACCTCTCCATAAACTTTTCTAACTTTTCTTGATCTTTCTCTTCCTTACTCTTCTTATCCCTAAATAATGCCATAGGTATCCTTCCTCCTTTTCAATACAATATTATATACATAAAAAAAGATATAACAAATATGTTATGTCATAACTAACACTCAATAAATAGGAGTAACATCTACTATTTCCTTCACTTATTAATAGGGCTTGTATATAGGTTCCTGAAGAAGAATTCTAAAATAATGCATGTCTACTGTTAATAAATACACTAATTTTTATTTTTGCTTGCACATGAACCCCATTCATGCTTATTGACTTCACTTTGCATATTCAAAAGTCCCATCTTTCCAGTAATACTCATAAATACCACCTATCTTTCCATCAAAAAAATAGCCCTCTACCTTATCACCGGCATAATTAAGAAATAAATATTATTGTTTTTTGAGTAGTCGTCGCCAAATCGTCGTCAAATAACACATTTTCTTTGGAATCACTAATTTTCAAAAAAATAAAAAACCCGTAACCATTGATATTACGAGGTTAAAATGGCGTGCCCAGAGAGATTCGAACTCCCGACCTTCTGATTCGTAGTCAGACACTCTATCCAGCTGAGCTATGGGCACACGCCTATTTAATGAACACATTACATATTAACATAAGTACACTAAGAAATCAATTGTTTTATTTTGACCCCATTTCCTCAATAAACCATACCATGTTCTGGCAATAATAATTCTGTGTGCTATAATATATTAATCAAAGGATATCTTTGTATGAAGGAGTAAGAAGTTTTAATGAAAATAGGTGCGCGTATCATAAAAACTGCATTGGCAGTTGTCATTTGTCTATTTCTAGGTTCATTTCATAAAGAGAATTCTGGCTTTCTATCGGCTACGGCAGCCATCATCACCATGCAAAGTACCTTTAGCGATTCCTTTGTTAAGGGGAAGGGGCGAATATATGGAACCTTTGTGGGTGCCTTACTAGGCTATATCTTTGCCCTGATCCTCCATGGCAATATCCTATTGGCTGGGCTGGGCATTGTCATCATAATCTATATATGCAAGGTCCTAAAATGGCAAGATTCCACCGTCATTGCCTGTGTGGTTTTTTTAATCATCATGATAGAATCGGATTCCAATATCCTGCAATATAGTATCTTTCGACTATTGGATACCACCTCAGGGATCATCATTGCCCTTCTGGTGAACTATTTTGTCCTGCCCCACAGACCGTTATTGGCTGTGTATAAGGAATGCAATAAGCTCATGGAGGAGTTTTCAGAAATTATCGAGAAAATCTTAAATAAAAAGGAAAGTGTAGATTTGGAGCCCATCCATGAAAAGATCATTACATTGAAAGAAAAGGCTGATATCAATGAGTATGATCTCATCCTTCACCATGAGGACGAGCGTGAGGTTAAGCGACTGGACAACATTATTGATGGGCTTTTAACCATCTACGAACACCTTAGTTTTTTGGAAGAATTAAAGAAAATAGATTCCATATTTATGCCCTCCGAGTTGGTTGATGATACCGCTGTGGAACGAAAACTGCCGGATATCATCATGGAATTCCACCGTCAGCAGGTACTTAAGAAGTGGAATCGGGTAAGTAAGCTTTGGGAAGAGAGAAGGACGGCATAGGAAAAACCCAGCCAAAGGCTGGGCTTTTTATATTGGTGAACCTCTCTAGGCTAAAGGACAATCCATAAGGACTTTCCCCTATCCTAATAGGCCCTTGCAAAGTATACCATCTTATCTGCCTCTTTGTCGCAGCATATACATTTCTTGGTGCCAAGGTCCTCCTGCTCGAAGGGGATACAGCGTATGGTTGCCCCCGTCTCCTCCTTAACTCGATCCTCACAATCAGCATCACCGCACCACATGGCTTTAATGAATCCAGGGGTTTCTTTGATGATGCGAGAGAAGTCCTCCATATTTGTTGCGGTGAAGGTTTTTTCCTCCCTCATCTTTAGTGCCTTATTGAATAGGTTCTGTTGGATCTCATCAAGGAGTGAGGCGATGCTTTCATTGAGATTATCCATGGGTAGGGCTACCTTCTCCCCATTGTCCCTTCGTGCTGCAATCACTTGCTTGTTCTCTATATCCCTTGGACCGATCTCCAATCGAATGGGCACACCCTTCATCTCCCACTGGTTGAACTTCCAACCCGGTGAGTATCCTTCACTGTCATCAATCTCTACTCGGAATTGCTTCCCTAATTGAGCCTTGATCTCATGTGCCTTGTCAAGAACTCCCTCCTTATGCTGTGCCACTGGGATGACGATTACATGGATGGGAGCTACTTTTGGTGGCAAGACCAGACCATTATTGTCCCCATGGACCATGATCAAACCGCCGATAAGCCTTGTGGAAACCCCCCAGGAAGTATGGTATGGATAAGCAAGCTTTCCATCTCGTCCGGTAAAGGTGATATCAAATGCCTTGGTAAAGTGCTGACCCAGATTATGGGAGGTACCGGCTTGTAATGCCTTGCCATCATGCATTAGGGCTTCCATGGTATAGGTTGCGAAAGCTCCGGCAAATTTCTCCTGCTCACTCTTTTGTCCTACGATCATGGGGATTGCCATATATTCTTCAGCTACCTCCCGATAGATGTCTAACATCTGCAGGGTCTCTGCCTGTGCCTCGTCGTAGGTCTCATGTATGGTATGACCCTCCTGCCATAGGAATTCAGAGGTTCTTAAGAAGGGTCGGGTACTCTTCTCCCATCGTACCACACTGCACCATTGGTTGTAGAGGAAGGGTAGGTCCCTCCAGGATGTTAACCATTTAGCATACATGCTACAGATGATGGTCTCTGAGGTGGGCCGGATGGCTAAGCGCTCGGCCAATCTTTCCTTCCCCCCATGGGTGACCCAAGCCACCTCGGGCGCAAAGCCCTCCACATGCTCGGCTTCCTTCTCCAGCAGACTTTCAGGGATCAAGAGGGGGAAGTACAGGTTCTTATGNNCTTATAACCATAAATCCCTTTACGGGAGCGTAATCCACCAGCTCAGTTTTTAGTATGACATCGGTGTACCATTGGGCGAAGTCCTTTTCCATAGGTGTAATCTCTTGAACCTTATCCTTTTCATTAATTGCCATAGAATATTCCTCCTTTACAATATATTTATTCTTATTTTTATACCACTCTATACCCTTCCCATACCCCTTTTCCCCTATCCTATAAACAACTCTTTGGATAGGGGGACCCTCTCCTACAACCCAGTTCTTCCTAGAAAGCAATTCTTCCGGTATAAATAAAAAACCTCCGTCCCCACATAGGGACGAAGGTTAAATTCGCGGTACCACCCTGATTGATAGGCATTCACCTATCCTCTCTTGCCATGATAACGGAATGAACCGGAAAGACTTATTCGTCTTCAGCTCCAGGGTGGGTTCAAAGGAACTTTTCCTATAGAATCTTTCAGCCGGCGGATTCTACTCTCTGTCGGGAAGGATTCCCCCTACTATTCCCCTTCACTGCTTTTATGGATAATTTGAAAATTATTTTATCTCAAATACTTTGAATTGTCAAATATAAAGTATATTTTTCCCCAAAGAATTGAATTTTAGACAAAAAAATGGCGGAGAAGGAGGGATTTGAACCCTCGCACCGGTTACCCGGTCTATGCCCTTAGCAGGGGCACCTCTTCAGCCACTTGAGTACTTCTCCACTTTTCTATGGCGGAGGGGGTGGGATTCGAACCCACGTGGGCTTGCACCCTAACGGTTTTCAAGACCGCCCCGTTATGACCACTTCGGTACCCCTCCATCTTTTTCGGCACTTATATATACTATCATAGACAAGGGGCATTGTCAATAAACAACCAGTGGTGTTTTTATCCACGATGGAAGGATAGAAGTTTGCTATGAACCCTTCTTAGAATCCAGCCTCCGGTTGGTAACCTGCCTTATCAGGGTGTAGATCACTGCCATACTTGGAACGGCTACCAACATGCCCAGGATACCCAAGGCATTCCCCCCGATGAAGATGGCAAGAAAGACCCAAAAGCCGTCCAGGCCGATGGCATTCCCAACCACCCTGGGGTAGATGAAGTTCCCTTCGATCTGTTGGATGATGAGGATGAATAGGATAAAGATCAATGCCTGCATGGGATTCTCCATAAATATAATGAATGCCGATGGGATGGTCCCTATGTAGGCCCCCAACAGTGGAATTAAACTTGTTATACCTACCAATAGGCTGATCAGTGGCGCATAGGGCAATCGAAGTGCCACCATACCCAGAAAGCACATGCCTCCTAGGATCACCGCCTCGGTTAATTGGCCCCCAATAAATTTTTGAAAGGTTCGATGGATCTCCTGTGCCAGGTCCTCTAGCCAGTATACCACCCTCTCGCTTAAAAAGGCACTGGTCAACTTATGGAGGATGTTCTTTAGCTTCTCCTTATAGAGTAGGATGTAAATGGAAAAGATCACACCCATGAAGAAGTTGATCACGCCTGATGCCACATTCATGGTTACATGGAATAGTTGTTCAAAGGCATTGGCAGTAAATTCCCCAAGGGACTTGAAGATATCCTCCCAACTACCAAAGATCTCATTCACATCCTGCGGGGATACCCTAAGATCCTTCAGGATACTATGGATGAGCCTATAGGAGGATTGGGCATATTTGGGCAAGGCATTGATCAGGCTTTGACCGCTCTGCACCACCTGGGGTAGGATAAAAAATATGATTGCCACGAGGAGAGCGGTGGTGATAAGGTAGGTCAAGGTCACCGAGATCAACCTTCTCCTACGGTACAAGGTCTTTACATGATAAAAATACCTCCCAATAACGGTGTTCTCTATAAAATTTAATAGGGGGTTAAGCATAAAGGCGATAAATATCCCGATGATCAAGGGAGACAACAACCCCAGGATCCCACCCAACCAAGAAAGGACCTTCTCCCCATTGGTCAATGCCCAAAACAGTACCACCAAATAGGTTAACACTAAGACCATCCTCTTGGTTCCCCAATCCAAAGGCTCTCCCTCCCTAATGCTCCTATAGGGTTCTCAAGCGCCCACCCAAAATCCACTTTTACCTTGATTAGATTCTCAAAGGTAAAACCTATCCCCTACTTATAAGTTCTGTTCCTGTATCTAAAATTTAGGGGATAAGTAGGAACACTATTATATATATATACGATGTTTTGATTGTCCATATACACTTTAAATGAAAAGAAAAGTAGGAGTCCAACCCCTACTTTTGAATCTTATCCAACCCTCCCATATAGGGTCTTAACTTTTCCGGGATGACCACACTTCCGTCCTCCTCTTGATAGTTCTCCAGGATGGCAGCCACCGTTCTGCCCACAGCCACCCCGGATCCATTGAGGGTGTGGAGGAATTGTGCCCTCTCCTTTGGTCCCGGTCGGAATCGAATGTTCGCCCTTCTTGCCTGAAAATCCTCAAAATTACTACAAGAAGAGATCTCTACATACCTATTATAGCTGGGCATCCATACCTCAAGGTCGTAGGTTTTAGCGGAGGAGAATCCCAGGTCCCCTGAACATAGGCACACTACCCTGTAAGGCAAGCCCAGTAGCTTCAATACCTCCTCCGCATCCTGGGTCAAGGTCTCCAACTCCTCGTAAGAATGGTCGGGGTGGGCAAACTTCACCAATTCCACCTTGTTGAATTGATGTTGCCGTATCAAGCCTCGGGTATCCCTACCTGCCGATCCTGCCTCTGCGCGAAAGCAGGCACTATAGGCGGTGTACTTGATGGGTAGAAGTTCTCCATCTAGGATATCATCCTTATATATGTTGGTTACCGGCACCTCAGCGGTGGGAATAAGGAAGTATCCGTTGTTTGCCACCTTAAAGGCATCCTCCTCAAACTTAGGCAGTTGTCCTGTCCCAATCATGCTCCCTCGGTTGACCATGTAGGGGGGTAGGACCTCGGTATAGCCGTGTTGTTCCACATGAAGGTCCAGCATGAAGTTGATCAAGGCCCTCTCCAATCTAGCCCCCAAGCCTTTGTAAAAGGTAAATCGGGTTCCGGTGACCTTGCCGGCGGTTTCAAAGTCCAAGATCCCCAGTTGGGTTCCGACATCCCAATGTGCTTTGAATTCGAAATCGAACTCCCTGGGCTGTCCCCAGCTCCTTACCTCCACATTATCATCATCGCTATCCCCTACAGGTACATCGGGATGGGGGGTGTTGGGGATGCTGAGTAGCTTACTTTGAAGTTCTTCCTCCACCTTCTTTAGCTCACCGTCCAGCTCCTTGATTCTTTGGGAGAGCTCCTTCATCTCCTCCATGATGGCAGACACATCCTCCCCCGCCTTTTTTAGCTTAGGGATCTCCTTGGAAACGGTGTTCTGCCTATTCTTTAACTGCTCTACCTCCCCTAGGATCTTTCTTCGTCCTTCATCTAGTTCTAGGATTTCCTCTAAGGGATAGTCCTCTCCCCTTTTGGCTAATGCCGCCTTGACTTGTTCAAAATCCATTCGTATCCTTTTCAGATCTAACATCTCTCTCCTCCTCTGTTCCCATTTGTTCTAACAATTCTTTAAACAAAAAACCCCCATCCCTGGTTGAGGGACGAGAGTCTGCTTCCCGCGTTGCCACCCTAATTAATTGGCTGCCCAATTCACTCAAAGGACGGTAAGGAGTCCTCACCCTTTAACTTTCGTTAACATCTCCGGGATGGATTCAAGGCCCTCCTATATCGATTCCCACCTGCCATCGACTCTCTTGAATAGTGGCTACCCCTACTATTTCCCATCATGGATAAAGTATCAATATTTTTACACTATTATATAATGATTCTTCCCAGTTGGCAAATATTTATATCTTAAGGATTTATACTTTCAAGGAACTTCTCGTAAAAGACATTTTGTGATAGTATGATTATAAAGTTGGGTAGATTTACAGCATGAAAAGGCATAGGGAGTGATGGATATAGATACTATGTTTTTTGTCGTAGTTAATCGAGGAAAGGCAAATGCTATTTTACGAAAAACACAGGAATATGGTGCAACGGGAGGAACCATTGTTTTGGGAGAGGGCACAGCGCCATCAAAGCTGCTAGAAGTTATGGGTATTAATGAGATCCAAAAGGAAATTCTTATGATCCCCTCCTCCAATGAATTGAGCGATCAATTCCATAAGTTGGTCCATGATGAATTTATGTTCTATAAAAGAAATCGGGGGATCGCATTCTCAATCCCATTTACGCATTGGCAAGTACATACCGACCTACAAGAACAAAAAAAGTTGGAGAGGGATGGCAGTTCATCCCATTGCTGTATTATGACCGTTGTGGACAAGGGACGAAGCAAGGCTTGTTTAAAAGCAGCAAGGGCGGCAGGTGCAAAGGGTGCCACTTTGATCCATGGCCGCGGTGCGGGTATCCCCGCCGACTTTTATTTTTCACTGGTTATAGAACCCCAAAAGGATATGGTGATGATTATCTCGACAAGGGAAAAGGCTCCCTCTATTCAGGAGAGGATTTCTTCGGATCTGGAGCTTGAAAAAACCGGAAATGGCATTATCTTTACTCTTCCGGTGACTAGGACCACCGGTATCTATGAAACGACATATGATGAGGGTAAGGGGGAGATTCCATGAGCTTGATCTTTGAAAAAACCAAGGAAGTTTCCCAAACCCTAGTACCGGTTGTGGTTTTAGTGCTGCTACTTAGCTTCACCATCATAGATGTTGAGGGAGATATTATCATACGCTTTATCGTGGGAAGTGTGATGCTCTTAGCCGGACTGTCCATTTTTTTATGGGGTGTGGACTTGGCCATGAACCCCATCGGAGAGAACATGGCCCGCGAGATAGCAACTTCCATATCCCCGCTGAAAATTGCACTCCTCAGTTTCTTCCTAGGATTTTTGATCACCGTGGCGGAGCCTGATCTATTAGTTCTTGGATCACAGATTGAATCGGCATCTGGAGGCACCATGAGTTCCATGCTCATCGTGTATATGGTATCTATCGGGGTGGGAGTATTGATCTTACTGGGTGTTTTCAGGCTGCTAAGGGATAAGCCCCTTAATGTTTTTATGACCATAACCTATGGGATTATTTTTGTGCTAGCTCCCTTGGTTTCTGAAGAATTCCTAGCCATTTCCTTTGACGCCTCAGGTGCCACCACAGGGGCCCTTACTACTCCCTTCGTTCTGGCAATATCCCTGGGATTGTCCAAGGTGAAGGGGGGCAAGAGAAGCGAAGAGAACTCCTTCGGACTGGTGGGCATCATGAGTGCCGGCCCCATACTTGCCGTGATGCTAATATCTATTATTTCCGGACAGAAGAACATCCATGGGGATGCCGGTGAATATATTATACCTGAAGGGATACTAGGACCCATTGTCAATAAAATTCTACCCATTTTTATGGAATCGGTCATTGCCCTTTTGCCCATAACCATCCTATTCATTCTTTTTAATTATAGGAAATTTAAATTGCCCAAGGATGAACTTTCGATAATCATAAAGGGACTTTTCTTTACACTGTTGGGGTTAACCCTTTTCCTTACTGCCGTTCATTCAGGATTTTTGGACATGGGACGAATTCTAGGCATGAAGCTTGCAGATATGAGCCCCTGGTTATTGATAGGAGTCGGCTTCCTATTGGGTCTTATCGTCGTTTTAGTGGAACCGGCTGTCCATGTACTGGGCGAACAAATCCAGGAAGTGACAGGCGGTCATATTCCTATAAAGTGGATCCGAATGACCCTTTCCATCGGAGTTGCTATGGCAATCTCCCTTTCCATGGTGAGGATTGTTTCACCAGAGGTGAAGCTGTGGTATTTTATTATTCCTGGTTTTGCCATCGGTCTTTTGCTTTCCTTTGTATCCGATCCAATTTTTGTAGGCATCGCCTTTGATGCGGGAGGGGTTGCCTCGGGTCCCATGACGGCCACTTTTGTGCTTGCCTTTGCCCAAGGTGCAGCTTCCATGATAGATACCGCTGATGTACTGGTGGACGGTTTTGGTGTTATTGCCATGGTAGCCATGGCCCCCGTTCTATCCCTTATGATCCTAGGAACGGTATTCAGGCACAAAAGAGTGGAATATCCTGAAATTGAAAAGAAAGTCATTCCTGATTCCTATTTGGAGGAAGGGGAAGAGAGGGATCTGCATCACGACTGTATCATGGTAGTTGTGAACCGGGGTTTTGCTGAAAAAGTGGTGGAAGTGGCCCGAGAATCAGGGGCTAAGGGTGCCACGATATTACATGGAAGAGGCCAGGGAGTTCATCAAAAGATTCTACTGCCCTTTGTAAATATTGAGTTGCAGCCTGAGAAAGAAATCGTATTGCTCATCACTGGTACCCATGCTAGCCCATCCATAGCGGATAGTCTACTGGTCGATCCACAGCTTAAAGAGGATGGCGAGGTGGATGTCTTCATCACCTATACCGAGGAGTTCATTGTTTAGTTATTNNCCATCGCCAGTATGATCGAGGTGCTCATCGAAAAGGGCATCATTGATAAGCATGATATCGCAAGGAAGGCGCATGAGTTGGAGCATATGACGGTGGATGATATACCCTATAGGGCAACAAAATAATATATCATGTATAAAAAGAAAGGTGGCCAATGGCCACTTAAAGTTGCTGAAAAGAAGCAGTAATTATATGAAACCCTTGAGGTTTTGTCTTATTCGCGAATTAGCAAGCCGCTTTTACCTAAAGATTCTATTAGGAAGCGGTAAAGCTATCTGAGCAGAAAGACAAACCTCAAGGGTTAATACTTTACTTTATAGCTTCTACCTTAGACCTATTCTTTTCCTTCATCCCATTATTCCTATAGGGGGATCTCCAAGGTCTCATTGAATTCTTGGGTATAGTGGATATGATTGAGCTTTAGCCGGAGCACTTCCCCCGTCCCTTCAAAGAGGATGGTCCGCCTTTTAAGGACCCCACGGTTTGTTTTTCTAAATTCTTCACTATGGGTGGCCTTTAGAGGGATGACCTCCCCATCTGCTATTAGTTCAACGCCTGGTAATAGCACACTTTCCTCGGTTTCAAAGGTGATCTCTGTTTTGCCCTCCTTGGCTTGGATGCTCAGAATTTGGATCCTTTGACCTTCCACTTCTAATTCTATCCCCTCGTGAATGGATAGGGTTTCATTTAATTTCTTATCTATGGTCAAGCCTATAATCTGAATTTTTAGATCCTCTAGGTCCTCAGGCAAAGGATCAAAGTCGTGTTTAAATCGAATCCCCTTTAGGGAAGTGGATAATTCACCACTTCGGGATTCAAGCTTTTTTCCGTTGGCGATAAGGTTGAAATCCACACTTGGCCGGACCTGGTTTCCTGTCATTGTCTCCAGGGCTAAATCTACCCGACTTGCCAGGGAGCCCCTGATCACCGTCTGGGTTTTGCTGGCCAATATACTATCAAAGTGAACTTTTTGTCCTTTTAAATGGATACTCCTATTTAACCTTTGCTTGATGTGATGTCCCATTGCTTTATGGCGATCCAACTGAAAGTTGATGGAGAACTCCTCCAACCGACCATTTACCTCCAAATACCCCTGAAATTTTAAATGCCTTTCATAGAATCTTGGAGGATCAAAGGAATGAACCCAAAGGATCCCCTTGCCATCCCTTTGAAGTTCCCCTTGACCGGAGGAGGGTGGGTAGCTTCCTAATAGACCCTTCATTTCTAAAGCGGATAGGAAGGGCATATCATCCACATCCCCTTGGGGTACTTCCAACCTATAAAAGGCGAGCAGTTGACTATCATCCACCATGATCCCATCCAGGGTAAGATTCACCCCATTGCTAAAGGTATGGGTTTTTCCAATCCTTTGCCCCTTCCCCAACTCATTTAGGTCCCTTAGGGTCTGGGACATGACCACATCATAGCCTAATATGGACTTCCCATAGTAGGCAAGTGTCTCAAAATGGTAGGTGAAGAATAGGATGAATATCAAGGATGCTACCATTGCCAGCCGGCGTAAGGGCTTCCTTCTCATTTTCCCACTATCCAGTGCCCTTCGCAATCTCCACTCCATCTCATCCGGTGCCTGTAAAGAATCAAACTTTTGCTTTTCTCTCTCTAGGGCCTCTTCTATCCTATCCATTGTATTCACCTCCCAGTCCCTTTCTTAGATTCCTAAGCCCATGATACAACCTAGATTTTACCGTTCCCAATGGCGTATTGGTGATCTCTGAGATGGTTTTATAATCGTAATCTAAAAAAAACCGCAGTCGAATGACCTCCTGCTGCTTCGCCTTTAACCGATTGATCTCCCGCTCCAAATCTATTTGATGGTCCTTATCCCGGTAGGCATCCCTTGGGTCCGCCTTTTCCCAGTCTTCCAGATGTACAAGCCTTTTATTCTTCCTTATTCTATCTAAACAACAAGATACTAAGATCCTTTTACTCCAACTATAGAAGGCTTCCTCTTTTTTTAGGCTTCCTATCCTTTGGTAGAGGATTAGGATCATATCCTCGAGGGCATCCAAGGCATCCTCCTGGTTCTTCATATAGACATAGGCAAGGCGATAGTAGTCATTCTTTTGTTTCATAATCAGAGAAACAAGGGCATCCTTGTCCCCAGCCATGGCTCTTTTTATTTCCTGTACCTGCTTCTCCAATTTTTAACCTCCTATCCTACCTATAAGAGTCCTTAGGGGGGTGAAAGGTTCATTTTTTTCACCATTGAAATAAGGGATATAATACATCCCTGTACTATATCCCTCTCCTATCACTATCTACTATTGTGTCAATTCTTCTACAGGTGTACTCTCTAGTTCCTCCGCGCCTTCCAAAGAGGATGGACGAACTCCCACCGACTCCTCCAAATCGCGAAGTACATCCCGCAGCTGATCGATGTAGTCCCCATAGGCAGCCCAATCCCCCTGCCTCTGTGCCTCCTGCGCCTTCTCAAAGAGCTGGTTAGCCTCCAGGATCAGGTCGTCCATCCTATCCTTAGGTCTTACTCCCGTCCACTCACCAGGTTCTTGGTCTTCCGGATCCCCCTCCTGGTCTTCCACCTCACCAAATATTTGATTTAATCCTTCCTCAAGGCTTTCTGCCATGACAATGTCATTCTCATAGGCTACGATCACCCTTTTCACCTCAGGCAGATTTCGTTCCCCTCCTGAGGATTCCAGGTAGATCGGTTCAACGAAGAGGAGGGAGTTATCCACGGGAATGGTCAATAGATTCCCCCGTATGACGGTGGAACCCTGCTGATCTAATAGGGTTAACTCCTTGGATATATAGGCATCCTGGTCGATTCGTTTCTCAATCTGCATGGGACCATATACTAGCTTTTCTTTGGGAAACTTGTAGATCAACAATTTTCCATAGTTGTCCCCATCGTTTAACGCCGCCATCCATGAGATCATATTATCCTTTTCCCTTGGGGTATAGGGAACCATAAGGACGAATTCTTCCTCTTCCCCATCGGGCTCCTTCATAATAATATAGGTGGATTCGATGGGCTCCTCTTCCCTTCCATAGATCTGCTTAGAGATTTGCCAGACATCCTCCCCATTATAGAAGACATTGGGATTGTCTACATGGTAGGTTCGATAGATCTCACTCTGTATGTCAAACATTGTCTGGCTGTACCTGATATGGGATCGCAGCCCCTCCGGCATCTCATTAATATCCTTTAAAAGATTGGGATAGATCTTCCCGTAGGTGCTTGCAATGGGATCCTTTCTATCCACCTGATAGAAGGTCACCTCCCCATTGAAGGCATCAATGACCACCTTGATGGAGTTCCTGATGTAGTTAAAGGACCCCTGACTTACAGGTTGGGAGTATGCGTACCGATTGCTGGTGGTAAAGGCATCTATGATCCAATAGAGTTTCCCTTCATGGATCACTAGGTAGGGATCCTCATCATAGCTCAAGAAGGGAGCGATCTTCTGAACCCGCTCCATGATATTTCGATGGATTAGGATCCTACTCTCACTGCTAATATCATTGGATAGGATGAACCTTAAGGTCCCCTTATTGATGGCAAATAGGATTCGATTTAAAAAGTTTAGGGGGATCCCAGCATCTCCCTCATACAGATACTCCACATTATCATCCCCGGAGGGGTAGTCAAATTCCTTGGTTCTCGTATTGGTGATTACATAGTCATCGGTCAATTCTCCAAAATAGATTCTAGGCTGGGTGATCTCCAAATCCTTACTCCCCTGGGGCGGAATATCCTTTAGCAATAATTCAGGCTGTCCCACATGGTTCACCCTTTTAACCGGAGATACCGTAGCACCAAATCCATGGGTATATATTAAATGCTGGTTGATCCAGTTTCTAGAGTCCTCGTCAATATTGTTTTGATCCAATTCCCTTGCGGATAAAAATACCTGGGTATATTCCCCATCGATCATGTAGCGATCGATATCCACATCATTGAACTCATAGTAGCGTCGAAACCCTTGTAGGGAGTTGTACATGGATAGGGTGGGCCGGTAGTCATTGATGGGGATATTGTTAATGGTGATCTCATTGTTTTTTAAGCTTTCCGCTGTCAGATTCTGCTCCACTGGGAATTCCTTCTCTTCGATATCGGTAAGGTCGTAGGCAGCCTGAGTATAATTAATATGATTCTGGATATAGGGCCTTTCCTTCACCATCTCATTGGGGGACACGATAAAGTTATCCATCCCAATGGCAATGATATTCCCAATAAGGGTGACTATAATTAGAGCTGCCGGTCCTGCCAAGGCGAGCTTCCACCTTTTCTTATAGCCGGCGAAAATGACCAGAATAGCACTTGCCCATGCGATGGCCATGAGGACTCGATACATCCAAAGGTTGATATGGATGTCGATATATCCTGCTCCATAGACCACGCCGGCTGGGGTATATAGTATGCTAAATGTCCTAAGATAGTAGCCAAAGGAGAGTAGTATAAAGAATGTGGCTGCAAGAATGGAGAATTGCTTGGATCCCAAGGATAGGAACTGTTGGGATAGCCTCTTTATATCCATATGGGGCTGGTCATCCTCTGGGAAGATCCCTTGTTTCCCCTTCAGGCTAAACATGAGGATGAAAAAAACAAAGGAAGCGATAGCAAAAAATACCAGGGCGGTTAAACCCACAGAGTATAGCTGTTCAAATAGGGGTAGTTTAAAGATATAGAAGGACATGTCCCTAGAGAATATGGGATCACTGATATTAAAGGGAGTGGCATGNNGATTCTGCTCCTTAGACCCAAAAACCATCATATTCTTATTGTAAAGTGCCTTTAAAAGGGCAAAATAAATATAGAGGATCAGGGTTAGTATAATAAAAAGTGGGATCCCCAATTTCAGTTTAGTCACAATCCCCTTCAAAAATACCTCAGTATACCCTACCTCCGAGAACCATTGGTAGTTCACAATAAAGCCGGTACTACTGTATAGAATAGCTCCAATAAGTATAAGAATTCCTATGACAATCCCTATAGATTTTTGACGATGACTCCTATATAACTTCATAATTTCCTCCTCACACTTATTCTTCTACTAAAAATCCCTTCTCCTTCAATCTATTCAGGATTTCCCTATAGACCTCCTCATTCGGCACCTCAATATTGTGAAGGTGGGTACCCTCGGTTAGAGAGGATAGGGGTTCGGCTTGAAGCCTTTCAAAGGTATGGATAAAATCATTGAGTTCCTTTCTCGAACTAATCATTAGATTTGCCTTAATCTCCCCATATACCGGATGATCCACAATCACATCAAGAACCTTTCCCCCCATATCCACAATAATAGACAGCTCTTGAAATATTTCATCGGCCTTATGCTGGCAGGGGATGGTTCTCTTTAGGGTTGGTGGGGTGGCTGAAAATGGAAAGATATATCCCTGGGGGGTTGCCAATATATTCTCACCGGTTGCCCTTAAAATGGCAATATCCTGCACGATGACTTGTCGGCTGACATTGAATAACTTCGCCAATTGGGTCCCTTTGATGGGCTGGGTTCTCCCTTGAATTACCTTTAGGATCTCCTCTCTCCTCCTATCACTGTCCATTCCCTCACCTCCAAAATACTGATCATTTTCTATTATTATAACATTTTTAAATCGGATACCATAATAAAAAGGTATCCTCACTACCATAAGGGTCTAAAACAACCAAGAATAATTTGTACCCTTTTTACCTATGATAAATCCTATGGTTATGCTAAACTATTGGAGGTAATCTCAAAGTATAAGAATGAATGGAAGTGAATAGTATGAAAAGTCATAGCATCGTTCGATTGATTAAATCTGAAGATTTGAATCACCATGGTACCCTATTCGCAGGAAGAATGGCAGAATGGTTCGTAGAGAGCACTTTCATTGCCGCTGCTGCCTACTATGGAAATCCGCAAAATATCGTTTGCGTAAAGGTGCATGGGTTTAAATTTACCACCCCTGTAAATAAGGGGGATATCATCGAGATGGAAAGCAAGGTGCTGGCAGTAGGTACAACCAGTATCCATACCTATGCTAAGGTTCGAAACATCAATGGGGGTAAGATACTCCTCGATGGATTCACCACCTTTGTGTGTGTGGACGAGAATGGTAAGAAGATGCCCCATCACTTGTCCCAGCCCATCGTGGAGACAGAGGAGGAAGAAAAGCTAGTAAAGCGTGTGCAGGAATTAATAAAACTATAGTTACCAATTGTTATTTACCAGAGGCTGGGTATTCCTATGGGATATGGGAACGGATGTTAGGTAGAATCCCCAGGAGCTTCTACCAAGCCCCAGGGGAATACCTATAAGTCTCTACCTTCTACCTGACCTTCTAGGAATACCCTTTAGCTTCTAACCTTATAACGATTCTAGTATCTTTTTGATATTTTCCGCCTTGTTCCCTTTAAAGATATAGGAACCTGCCACCAATATATCTGCACCTGCTTCTACACATTGTTTTCCGGTTATATCATTGACGCCCCCATCAACCTGTAGAAGGACCTCCCTATCCTGGATCATCTCCCTGGTCCTGGAGATCTTCTCCAACATGGAAGGAATGAATTTTTGCCCGCCAAATCCAGGATTCACTGTCATTATTAGTATCAGATCGATATCATCCAAGACATATTCTATCGTTTCTATAGGCGTTGCAGGATTTAGGGATACCCCTGCTTTTACCCCTTGATCCTTTATTAGTTGAATACTTCGGTGTAAATGGGTAGTAGCTTCTTGGTGAACGGTAATAATATCTGCCCCTGCCTCTGCAAGATTAGGAATAAAGCGGTCAGGGTCCTGGATCATCATATGGGCATCAAAGATCATCTCGGTTTTATCCCGCAGCATTTTAACCTGATCTGGTCCAAAGGTAATATTGGGTACAAAGCACCCATCCATTAAATCCAAATGCAGCATTCGAATATTACATGCTTCTAATTCCTTGATATCCCTTTCTAAATTCGCAAAATCCGCAGATAAAATTGAAGGTGCTAATTGAACCATTGCCATCATCCTTTCTAAAAACACTTAAAACGATCCATCCAATGGATGAAAGGGGCAGATACAAAACCTGCCCTCCAACTATATCCTATCATCTTCCTCTTCACTTACAAATACCTTAGCCGCATTAACTATTTCCTCATCCTCAAGATTCCTCATTAGGGTAACCCCTTGGGTACTCCTCCCCATCTCTGAGATCCCATCTACTTCTAATCGGATGATTGTGCCCTGATTGTTGATCAGCATGATCTCATCCTCTTTGGTGACGATCCGTATCCCTACCAGGTCTCCGGTCTTTTTCCTAATATTGTAGGTGGTAACGCCCTTGCCACCCCTAGCCTGGGTTCGATATTCATCTAAGGAGGTCATCTTACCATAGCCCTTCTTACTTATTGCCAATAGGTAGGCGTTCTCTTGGACTAGATCGGTACCCACTACCTCATCGCCTTCCCTCAGTTGGATACCCTTTACACCCATAGCTGTCCGTCCCATGGGTCTTACATCACCCTCATCAAATCTTATGGCGTAGCCCTTCTTGGTGCCAATGACCACTTCCCTTTTTCCATTGGTTAATCTTACAGCAATGAGTTCGTCATTTTCCTTCAAGCTAATTGCCAGTAGTCCTGTCCTTCTAGAGGAATCGTACTCCGTCAGTTCGGTCTTCTTCACCAAACCCATCCGGGTAGACATCAACAGGTAGTGGTTGGGTGAAAATTCCTTAATGGGTATCACTGTGGTGATGGACTCCCCAGGGTCAAGTTGTAGGATGTTGACGATGGCTGTCCCCCTCGCCTGTCTGCTTGCCTCAGGGATCTCATATGCCTTTAGTCGATACACCTTCCCCTTATTGGTAAAGAACAATAAATAATGATGGGTAGAAGTCACAAAGAGGTGTTCTACAAAATCATCCTCCCGGGTACTTAATGCGGATACCCCCTTCCCGCCCCTTCGTTGGGACCGATAGGTATCCGAGGGAAGTCTTTTAATATAACCATAGTGGGTTAATGTGATGACCACATCCTCCCTTTCAATGAGATCCTCGGTTTCAATATCCGAAGCATCGATATCAAAACCGGTCCTGCGATCATCCCCATATTTCTCCTTGATCTCCAAAAGTTCTTTTTTGATGATATTGAGTAGTAGCTCCTCGCTTCCTAAAATCGCCTTTAGCTCCTTGATGGTTTCTAAGATGTCCTTATATTCTTCCCCAATCTTATCCCTCTCTAAGCCAGTCAATCTTTGTAGACGCATGTCCAATATGGCTTGTGCCTGTTTCTCAGATAGGCTGAATTTTTCCATCAATCCGTCTTTGGCAATCTGAACGGTCTTAGAGGCCCGAATTAGGTTGATGACCTCATCAATGTGATCCAGAGCGATTCGCAGCCCTTCCAAAATATGAGCCCTTGCCTCTGCCTTCTCTAAGTCAAATCGGGTCCTTCGCAGGATGACATCCTTTTGATGATCAATATAATGATCTAACATTTCCCTTAGATTTAATATCTTAGGCTCATTGTTTACAAGGGCGAGCATGATGACGCCAAAGGTTTCCTGCATCTGGGTATGCTTGTACAGCTGGTTTAGGATGACATTGGGGTTCACATCCCTTTTCAGCTCAACGACAATCCGCATTCCATTACGGTCGGATTCATCCCTTAGGTCCGAGATCCCTTCAATTCTTTTTTCCTTCACCAGGTCAGCGATCTTTTCAATGAGCTTGGCCTTATTGACCTGATAGGGAATCTCGGTCACTACAATCCGGAACCGATTCTCCTTAAGTTGCTCTATATTGGCCTTTGCACGAACCTTGATCTTGCCCCTTCCCGTAGAGTAGGCAGCCCGTATCTCATCCTTACCAAGAATGATTCCACCAGTTGGAAAATCAGGTCCTTTGACCTTCTTCATCAACTGATCCACTGTGGTATCCGGATGGTCAATCACCTGGATAATCCCATCAATGACCTCCCCTAGGTTATGGGGAGGAATATTGGTAGCCATCCCTACGGCGATCCCTGAGGTTCCATTGACCAAAAGGTTAGGGAATCGTGAGGGTAATACCTCCGGCTCCTTCAAGGTTTCATCAAAATTGGGACGATAATCCACCGTGTTTTTATGGATATCCCTAAGTAGCTCTACGGTGATCTTGGCCATTCTCGCTTCCGTGTAGCGCATGGCCGCAGCACTATCCCCATCGATGGAGCCGAAATTCCCATGACCATCCACCAGCATATAGCGGGTGGAAAAATCCTGTGCCATACGGACCATGGCATCATATACAGCGGAATCACCATGGGGATGATACTTACCCAATACATCCCCGACGATCCTAGCGCTCTTCCGATGTTGCTTGTCGGGTGTAAGCCCTAGTTCACTCATGGCATAAAGGATCCGCCGATGAACAGGCTTAAGACCGTCTCGAACATCCGGAATAGCACGGGAAATGATAACACTCATAGCATAGTCTATATAGGATTTCTTCATCTCATCCACTATGTTAATTTGTTTAATATGACGATTGTTTTCTTCTGCCATTCATTTCTAACCCCCTTACTAGATATCCAAGTTCTGTACTTTTTTTGCATTCTCTTCGATAAACTCTCTTCTGGGTTGAACCTTATCCCCCATCAATGTGGTGAAGATCTCATCGGCTTGGATGGCATCCTCCAGGGAAACTTGAAGGATGGTGCGGGTTTCCGGATTCATGGTAGTTTCCCATAGTTGTTCCGGATTCATCTCCCCAAGCCCTTTGTACCGTTGAATGGTGGGAGAGGTTCCATCCCTTCCTACCTCTTCTAGTGCCCTTTCCAACTCATTTTCACTATAGACATATTTCTCTACTTTTCCCTTGGAAACCTTATATAGGGGGGGCTGGGCGATGTATAGATACCCAGCATCGATCAACGGCTTCATATAACGGTAGAAGAAGGTGAGTAGTAGGGTACGAATATGTGCCCCATCAACATCCGCGTCAGTCATGATGATCACCTTATGGTATCTAGCCTTTTCTATATCAAAATCATCAGAAATCCCTACACCCAATGCAGTAATCAGAGACCGGATGGTATCCGCTGAGAGGATCCGATCCAGCCTTGCCTTTTCCACATTAAGTATCTTTCCCCTGAGGGGCAGGATGGCCATGGTCCTTCGGTCCCTGCCCTGCTTTGCCGAACCGCCTGCTGAATCCCCCTCAACGATGAAGATCTCTGAAAGGCTGGGATCCTTCTCGCTACAATCCGCCAATTTCCCTGGGAGGGAAGTGCTTTCCAGGGCATTCTTCCTTCGGGTCAATTCCCTGGCTTTTTTGGCCGCCTCCCTTGCCCTTGCAGCGGTTAAGGCTTTCTCCATAATCGCTTTCCCTACACTGGGGTTCTCCTCCAGGAAGCTCGATAGGTGTTCCCCCACAACCTGCTCCACCAGGCCCCTGACCTCGGTATTCCCTAATTTGGTTTTGGTCTGGCCTTCAAATTGGGGATCGGTCAGTTTTACACTGATAATGGCAGTGATTCCTTCCCGAACATCCTCACCTGTGAGATTATTATCGTTCTCCTTGATATAGTTGTATTTTCTTCCATAGTCATTCAATGTCCTTGTTAAGGCGCTTCTAAAACCACTGAGGTGCACACCCCCCTCGGTGGTGTTTATATTGTTGGCATAGGTATAGATATTTTCGGTATATCCATCATTGTATTGGAAGGCAACCTCAATAAGTACTTTATCCCGCTCGGCTTCAAAACCAAAGATCTTCTTGTGTATGGGTTCCCTATTCTTATTGAGGTACTTTACAAAGGACAGGATCCCTCCCTCGTAGTAAAAATCCTTCTCTTTCTCCTGCCCTTCCCTGGCATCCTTTAGGGTAATCCGTACCCCCTTGTTTAAAAAGGCAAGCTCCCTCAATCTAAGCTCCAGTACCTCATAGTTATACTCTAACTCCTCAAAGATTTGATAGTCCGGTTTGAAGCTAGTGATCGTACCTGTTTTCTTAGTTTTACCGATGACCTTCAATGGGGTGACCGGCTTTCCCCGCTCATAACGCTGGGTATGGATGAGCCCATCCTGTTTTACCTGAACCTCTAACCATTCGGAAAGGGCGTTCACCACCGATACCCCAACACCATGTAAACCACCGGAAACCTTATAGCCCCCGCCCCCAAATTTTCCTCCGGCATGGAGCATGGTAAGTGCCATCTCAACAGCAGGTTTTTTATACTTAGGGTGGATGCCCGTTGGGATCCCCCGCCCATTATCCTCCACGGTAATGGAATTATCCTTCTGGATGGTGACGGATATTTTATCGCAGTAGCCTGCCAATGCCTCGTCAATACTGTTATCCACTACCTCATAGACTAAATGGTGGAGTCCTCTTGATCCTGTGCTTCCCACATACATACCAGGGCGCTTTCGTACTGCTTCTAATCCTTCCAATACTTGGATCTGCTCTGCTCCATAGTTATTGTTTTTATTTTGATCTGTCATTTTAACCCCCCTGTTTTATTTCTTCTGCTTTTCCTCAAAACTCTCCCCATACTCCATCCTTTTCAATAGGGTGCTGGAGGATATGGGGGAGAAGTATATGATATAGCTACCATCCACTTTGGCTAGTATGATTGATTTTGTTTGTTCCTTAGAGATCTTTCTTATCCTGCCCAGATCCTCTGCCCTTTTTAAGAACTCCTGGGTAACCCCGGATGACTGTGTATTCTCGAAATGGAAAATAGCGATCACATCCCTTAGGGCAACTGTTTCACCCTCACCTAGGTGCAAAATCATAGCCTTCATCTCCAAATTCTGGTTATCTATCCTTCATAATTATAACCTTTTTTGCAATTTCCTAAAAGATTTTTTTAAACTGCTATCGATTATAGCGGCTTATCTGCCCTCCCTGAATACGATAGATGTACATGGGTAAGCCCTCTAAGTTCCTTAAAAAATTTAGGTCGGTGCTTGTGATAAAGGTCTGCACCTCCCCCAGTGCCTGAATCAATTTTTCCTGACGACTCCCATCTAATTCAGACATAACATCATCCAATAGTAGGATGGGGTACTCCCCGATCTCTGANNGGTCCTACCGAGGTAGACCCTTTTTGTATATCCATACCTTGACGGCTCTCTAACTTCTTTCGGAAACATTCCTGAATTTTTTTAGTATCCGCCTGGGAGGATAGAACGGTGGATTGATAGATAAGCTCCAGCTCCTCCCCTTGATTGGTAATCCCCCTATGTATATTTTTTGCGATGGTATGGAGCCTCTTTAAAAAGTAGATCCTGGTCTGAATGATCTTGGTACCCATCTCAACGAGTTGCTCATTCCACACGGGAAGGGTATCCCGAAGGGTGCCATTTTCCCATATTCGCTTTAGTAAATGATTCCTCTGGCGTAGAATCCTATTATACTCTAGAATTCCATAGTAGTACTGTGGTTTTAATTTGGATATCTCCCGGTCCAGGAAAGCCCTTCTCTCTACGGGACCCTCCTTTACCAGTTTTAAATCCTCCGGGGAAAAAAGTACGATATTGGACTGCTCCAATAGGTCTCCCAGTCTCTCCAACACCACTCCATTGCTTTTCATCATCCTCTTTTGATGTTGGGATAGGCCGATCTCTATGATTCGCCGGTCCTTCTCCCTTAGGATGTCCCCTTTGATATAGGCATTCTCCTGGCCCCACCGAATCAATTCCCGATCCCGATTACTCCGGTGGGATCTTCCTATACATAGGTAGTAGATTGCCTCCACTATATTGGTTTTTCCCTGGGCATTTTCGCCCACCAATATATTCATCCCGGGGTGGAATTCCAGTTGGACATGGGAGTAGTTCCTATAGTTCATCAATTGCAGCTTCTCAATATGCATCCATTCTCCACCCCTTCCATCAAAATTTTGCCAAAGGATACTGCCTTCCCATAATTTTGGGAACATATGTTCTAAACATCATTCAACTATAATTTTACCATAATCAAGTATTTCTACAACATCTCCGGGTACAATTTTCTTCCCCCGTTGAAGTACGAGTTCCCCATTCACCTTGATTAATCCATCCATAATCATCCATTTTGCCATGCCCCCGTTTTCCGCGATGTTGGCATACTTTAACAGTTGATCCAGCTTAATAAAGGGAGTTGTAATACTTATTTTTTCCATGTCTTTAACCTCCTATTAACGCGAATGAAACCACCAATGTTGGTGGTTTCAAGCTCCTATCATTCTTCCAATAATCTTACCGGTAGGATCAGGTAGACAAAGTTGTCACCCTCCACTGGCTTTATCACACAGGGGCTGACCGAAGTGGTAAATTCCAGTATGACCTCCTCATCCCCAATATTTCTTAATGCTTCGATAAAATATTTGGAATTAAAGGCGATCTTAAGTTCTTCCCCCTCCAATTGGATAGGAATTTCCTCATGGACCTGTCCAATCTCCGCATTGGATGTAATGACCAGCTGCTCCTGCAAGATCTCCATCTTTATCAGATTATTCTTCCCTTCCCTGGCGAGTAGGGCCGCCCTTTCACAGCTGTCCAAGAGAAGTTCAGTGGAAATCCTTACCCTTGACTTGTGTTCCTCGGGTATAATCTGGATGTAGTTGATGAATTCCCCCTCCAATAGGCTGGAGATGATCCTGGTACCCTCCCATTGGAAAAGAATCTGATTGTTTGCCCTGGAGATCCCCACCTCTTCCCCCTCACCTTGGAGAAGTTTTCCTATCTCATTAAGGATTCTACCTGGTATGACCTCCTTGATCCCATGGGCTTGCGTGTTTACAGTCCTTCCCCTTCGAAGGGCCAGGCGATAGCCATCCAATGCCACTAGTCGGATCTCCCCTTCAGAAGCCTCCATTAATGCTCCGGTCAATACCGGTCGGGTCTCATCCACGGCTACTGAAAAAATAGTCTGCCGTATCATATCCCTTAAGAGATCCTGGGATACTTGGATCTGAACCTCATCGTCTACCTCAGGTAGCTCAGGGAACTCTAAGGCATTCTGACCCTGAATGATGAACCTGGAACTTTCACAATGGATTCTTGTTCGGTAATCCTCCCCTACTTTCAACTCTACCTGACCATTGGGTAGCTTCCTAACCAACTCTACGATGATCCTTGATGAAAGGACCACGGATCCCTCCTGTATAATCTCTCCCTCAACCTGGGTTTCTATACCTATTTCAAGATCGGTAGCTATCAACTTGATCTGCCCATCTAGGGCCTGAATTAAAATTCCTTCTAGTATAGGAAGGGTGGTCCTGCCAGATACCGCTTTTTGTACCCTTAATAATCCTTCTAAGAGATTCGCTTTGGTGCAAACAATGTTCATCTGTGGATAACCTCCTTCAATAGGAATATATATAAATAAAAATAATAGTAGTAGAAGTAGTAGTAGGGGGTGGGAATTTGTTGATAAGTTATTATTCCCAGGCCAATGGCTTAATAGTAAGTGTGAATAATTTGTTGGCAAGGATGAAAAAATTATCCACACTATGAACCATGGTTTTTTTTCCTCTAACTATACACAACCTATCCATAGTTTTATCAACAATTAATTACTTTCAATCTGCTTAATAAGCTGTTCAATGGTATTCTTCATATTTAAATCCTCCTGCATATCACTGGCGATCTTATCGCAGGCATGGATGACGGTAGAGTGGTCCCTACCCCCAAATTCTTCCCCGATCTTTGGGAGGGAGAGTTCTGTTAGCTCCCTGGATAGGTACATGGCGATCTGCCTTGGATAGGCAATAGCTCGGGTACGCTTTTTAGAATTAAAATCCTCGATCCTTATATTGAAATAGTCGCCAACCACCTCTTTAATGAGCTTCACATTAATCTTCTTCGGTGCCATGGAGGATATGATATCCTTTAGTGCCTCGTTGGCAAGATCCAGTGATATCTCCTGTCCTGTTAAGGAAGAATAGGCAACGATCCGAGTTAGGGCACCCTCCAATTCCCGAATGTTGGACTGAATCTTAGAGGCGATTAAGTGCATGACCTCATTGGGTACCTCTAAATTTTCCACATTTGCCTTCTTCCGAAGGATGGCGATCCTGGTTTCCAAATCCGGTGGTTGTATGTCAGTGATCAAGCCCCATTCAAATCGAGAGCGTAGTCGGTCTTCCAATGTAGGAATCTCCTTGGGCGGACGGTCGCTGGAAATGATGATCTGCTTGTTGGAATCATGTAGGGCGTTGAAGGTATGGAAGAATTCCTCCTGGGTACTCTCCTTCCCTGCGATAAATTGGATATCATCCACCAATAGTACATCGATATTCCGGTAGCGATTTCGAAACTCCACATTCTTATCGTCACGAATGGAGTTGATCAGCTCATTGGTAAATTTTTCGGATGAAACATACATCACCTTTGCCCTTGGGTTTTGGTTAAGGATATAATGACCAATGGCATGCATTAGATGGGTTTTACCTAAACCTACCCCTCCATAGATGAATAGCGGATTATATGCCTTGGCAGGTGCCTCTGCCACAGCAAGGGAGGCAGCATGGGCAAACCGGTTACTATTTCCGATGACGAAGGTTTCAAAGGTGTACTTGGGAATGAGATTCGCCGATGAAACATTTCCCGAATAGGATGTACTTTGGCCTTGATACACCTCTTTTTGAATCCCATCGGTGGGAATTAAAAATTTTACATGGATCTCCTCTCCGGTTGCCTGCTTTAATGCATTGGCAATAAGGACCGTATAGCGTGCTTCCAGGATTCCCTTGGTAAAATCATTGGGAACACCCAGTAGAATTTGATTGTTTTTGTAGGAGATGGGTTCAATGGTTTTTAACCATGTATTAAAACTCACCTCTGTTAGCTCTGATTTAATGATCTCCAATGTTTTTTTCCAAATATCAAACAATGAAGAGGTCATCGCTTCTCCCCCTATCCTAAAATTGTCAACATGTTTGTCCACATTTTTTATTGGTAAAAAGCAAAAAATAATAGTCTTAGGGAAATCATGATTCACCACAATATAATAACACCATATATAGTAGTTATATATTGTAGGGAAGTCATCGTACGAATGTACTTAAAGTCAATTATCTATCACTTTAAAGCCCTTAAGTTCCATTAAAGGTTAGCACAATATCTAGTTATATTAAGAATTTTCCAGCTACATGGTGGAAAAAACAGCAGAAGTTGATGGATTGTTAATACATTCTGTGTAAAGCAGTTAAAAAAAAATAGGAAATCCACAACTGTGGATAGAACCTATAAACAACAAAAATATCGAAGAATTCTCTTAATATGTATGGTAAGGAAATGGATTTTACTATTTATTAACAAGGAATTCACAGAACTATCCACATATTGTGCATATCCTGTGGATAATATTAATAAAGCAAGCAAAGTTATCAACAGTTTGTTTATATGATATCAAATAATAAACCCCTTATCAATAAAAATATAAGATTTTATCCACAAAAAAGAGGGGTGTATCCATCTTATCCACAAATTTTGTAGATGACTCTCCGCAGGGAACAATTATTTACATGGGAATTCCACCCACAACTTCTTGACATGAGGGGGGGGAATGGATATAATTTTATAATGAATTATTGTTTCTATAATAAGGTAGAAAAATGGGAAATGCCCATGGGGACCAATAGAAGGATTTTGCTAAGATCGAAGAAATGAATATTGCAGGAGTCATGAGGAGGTGTCTTAGATGAAAAGAACTTATCAGCCTAAGAAAAGACAAAGAAAAAAGGTGCATGGTTTTCGAAAAAGGATGTCCACATCATCCGGTCGTAATGTATTGAGGAGAAGAAGAAGAAAAGGGAGAAAAGTATTGTCAGCATAAAGGCCGCACTTGGTGGCCTTTTTCTACAATAAATGGATATTATGTCACCCTTTTATTAAAGAGGTGCATCTACGCTAATCTTTAATATAGAAGTTACCGATTAATATGCATCAGGTGTGCCGGCACGCCTAGCCCTTACTTAGGATTGTCAATGGTAAGGGCGATATGGTCACCCATTTATACCATATTATTTATTGAATAGGAATGTAAGAATTTCCTGTGGATGGATATACTCTGTAATGGAAGGATCCGCTATTGGAGGCATTACTTTAATAATGAAAAGGACATTTTCTTTAAAAAAAAATCAGGACTTTAAATGGGTCTATGCCAAAGGACGCTCACATGCAAACAGGATATTAGTGCTATACTACCTGCCAAATGGAAAGGACCATAACTACCTGGGGATTTCTGTCAGCAAAAAAGTAGGCAATAGTGTTGAAAGGAATCGGGTAAAAAGACGGATTCGGGAGTGCTATCGACTTAATGAGGATCGTATAAAGACCGGCTACCATATGATTATTATCGCTAGGGTTAGGGCAAAGAATTCGGATTACCAATCCATTCAAAGTGCAATGATCCATCTATTAAAAAAATCTAAACTATGGTTAGATGAAGTTAAAGTTAGGTGAATATTATGTTAAAGAGGGCAGCATTAACATTGGTTACCCTTTATCAAAGGTTGATCTCTCCAATCCTTCCGAAAAGTTGCCGTTTTTATCCTACCTGCTCCCAATATACCTATGATGCCATCCTTCGATATGGTGTAGCCAAGGGCAGCTACTTGGGGGTTAAGAGAATATTGAAATGTCATCCCTTTCATCCTGGTGGAATGGATCCCCTACCATAGATGAAAAGGATTAATATAATAGACTAGGGGGTATCTTTTAGTGAATTTTATTTATGAATTATTCGGGAAACTACTTTATGGGGTTTATGTGGTCGTTAAAAACTATGGTTTGTCCATCGTCCTATTCACTATTATCATTAAAATCATTTTGCTACCATTGACATTGAAGCAAACCAACTCCATGAAAAAGATGCAGGAAATCCAACCAAAGCTTGAGGAACTACAAAAAAAGTATAAGCATAATAAGGAAGCATTAAATCAGAAAATGATGGATCTCTACAGGGAGCACAATTATAACCCGGCAGGGGGATGTCTCCCCTTACTCATTCAATTTCCTATTCTAATTGGCCTATTCCGAGTGCTTCAGAATCCACAAACCTATGTTTTCCCTGCGGGAACCTATGAAAATGTTGTTCAAAGTTTTCTATGGCTTCCAAGCTTAGGGCAGCCGGATCCATTCTACATATTACCCATCCTAACGGTAATATCGACCTACCTATCCACCAAGATGATCAGCGCCAGGAGTGGAGGCGGAACCCAGCAGCAGACACAAAAGACCATGAATCTGATTATGCCCTTATTTATTGGGTACATTAGCATGAGCTTCCCCTCTGGATTGGCATTGTACTGGGTTGTAAGTAACCTATTTCAAATGGGCCAACAATATGTCGCTTTAAGAAATGTTGGGGTAAATAAGGAGGCTTCTAGGTAGCATGAAGAAAATTATAGCTTCGGGAAGAACCATTCAAGAGGCAATTGATAATGGCTTACAAGAATTACAAGTAAATAGGGATCAGGTTGAGGTAAATGTGGTTGAGGTGCCCTCCAAAGGGATTTTTGGTATCATCGGTACGAAAGAGGCAAGGGTAGAAATTACACTAAAGGATAATGTGGAGGAGATCGCAAAGGAATTTCTATCATCCATCCTTCGGTCCATGGAGATCTCCGGGGATATCATTACCAATTTTGAGGATAATGTATTGTCCATAAAGGTGGAAGGGAAGGATATGGGAATATTGATTGGCAGGAGGGGTGAGACCCTAGATGCCGTGCAATACCTGATTAGCCTGGTGGTCAATAAGGATCGGGAGGAGTATGTACGGGTCCTACTGGATACCGAAGCCTATAGGGCAAGAAGGGAAAAGACCTTGCAAAAATTAGCCGACCGTTTGGCCAGGAAGGTGGAAAAATATCGAAAGAAGGTATTGCTGGAACCCATGAACCCCTATGAGCGAAGGATCATCCATTCCCACCTTCAAAATCATCCAAGGGTCACTACCTATAGTGAAGGGGAGGATCCCTACAGGAAGGTTGTTATTACACTAAAAAAATAAATTTTTCCTAAACCCAGTAGATCTACTGGGTTTATGTAATGTATGGTCACTTTATTGGGATAATAAGCGTATGGGGACGGTAGGGTATTCCTTTAAAGTTATGGGCATGATTCTATGGGATTCCTTTGGGGTAAAAAATATGGGATAAGAATGAAGAATACGAAGAGGGTGATAACATGTACGAAACTGATACCATAGCAGCCATCTCTACGGCACCCGGTGAGGCAGGGATCGGCATTGTAAGACTGAGCGGGAAGGATTCCTTCGATATCATAGGGGAGATATTCCTTCCATCAAGTAGGAAGACCTTCTCTGAGATTGAAAATCGTACCATCAATCATGGTTTTATTATAGATGCTAAGACTGGGAATAGGATTGACGAGGTATTGGTTACCAAGATGCAGGGACCCCATACCTATACCACCGAGGATGTGGTGGAGATCAATTGTCATGGGGGTACCTTACCTACCAAGAGGGTACTGGAAGCGGTATTAAGGATGGGGGCAAGGTTAGCTGAGCCCGGTGAATTCACCAAACGGGCATTTTTAAACGGCCGCATCGACCTCTCCCAGGCTGAGGCGGTGATCGATCTGATTACTGCAAAGACGGACAAGGGGATGGATATGGCATTGGGACAGCTGGAGGGGAAGCTTTCAAGTAGGATCCAGGAGATACGGGATCTTATTCTCAACATGCTTGCCCACATCGAGGCAAACATTGACTACCCAGAATACGATATCCCGGAGGTTACCTATGAAACCTTACTTAGTCAGGGACAGGGGGTCAGGGAAGGGATCCAAGCCCTGTTGGCATCGGCAGACACTGGTAAGATCTTAAGGGAAGGCCTAAGCACGGTCATTATTGGGAAACCCAATGTGGGAAAATCCTCCCTGCTCAATGCCCTCCTAGGGGAGGGGCGTGCCATTGTGACCGATGTTCCCGGGACCACCAGGGACATCATTGAGGACTATATTAACATCAAGGGGGTTCCACTACGGATCATTGATACGGCAGGGATTAGGGAAACCCAGGATGTGGTGGAGCGAATTGGGGTGGAACGATCCAGGCAGTTAATGGAACAGGCAGACCTGATCCTATTCCTATTGGATATCAGCGAGGAACTCAGCCATGAGGATCGAATGCTGATGGAGATGATTAAGGGGAAGAAGGCGATCATCCTTCTGAACAAAACCGACCTCCCCTCCAGGGTGGATCGGGAGGATCTGGTCTCCTATTTGGAAGACCGAAGGATCATTGAGATCTCAGCTCTAAAGGGAGAGGGTATCACTGACCTGGAGGATGCCATTGTGGAGATGGTATTTGGTGGAGAGGTCTCCATCGGGGAGACCGGCCTGGTGTCCAATATTCGCCATAAGAACCTATTGGAGAAGGCATTGAACAGTATAGAGATTACCCTGGATACCATCCAAGGGGATCTTCCCTTGGAATTGATCTCAGTAGACCTAAAGGATTGTTGGGAGTACCTGGGTCAGATCACCGGGGATACCCTCACCGAGGATATTGTCGATCAGATTTTTACAAACTTTTGTATTGGAAAGTAGGGGATATTATGGAATATATTGCAGGAGAATATGATGTCATCGTCGTAGGCGGTGGCCATGCCGGTTGTGAGGCAGCTCTGGCACCGGCACGCTTAGGCTATCGTACCCTGATGTTAACTCTGAGTCTGGACGGTATTGCCCATCTACCCTGTAACCCAGCAATAGGGGGTACTGGTAAGGGGCATTTGGTCCGAGAGATCGATGCCCTTGGAGGGGAGATGGGAAAACTTATTGATCGGACCTTTATTCAAAATAGGATGCTAAATACCGGGAAGGGACCGGCGGTTCACTCCTTGAGAGCTCAGGCGGATAAGGTACAGTATTCGTTGACCATGAAGAGGGTACTGGAGGAGCAGGACAATCTTTTTGTGAAGCAGAATGAGGTGGTTAAGCTACTTGTGGAGGATGGTCGGATCAAAGGGGTGCTGACCAAAAGCGGTGCCAAATATTTAGGTAAAACAGTGATCCTAGCCACCGGTACCTACTTAAGGAGTAAAATATTTATCGGGGATGTGAGCTATAGTAGCGGACCCAATGGATGGATGGCAGCCAACTTCCTATCTGAGGACCTTGAAGAAAAGGGCATTCAGCTCATGCGCTTAAAGACGGGTACCCCTGCCAGGATCGATAAAAAGACGGTGGATTTTTCGAAGATGACCATTCAACCGGGGGATGAAAAAATTGTACCCTTTTCTTTTACCAATAGGGGTGAAGACTTGGAGAGGGAACAGGTCCCCTGCTATCTGACCTATACCAATGAGAGGACCCACCAGGTGATCCGTGATAATTTGCACCGATCTCCCCTATATGGCGGTGGACAGGTGAAAGGGGTTGGGGCAAGGTATTGTCCCTCCATTGAGGACAAGGTGGTTCGGTTCGCCGATAAGCCAAGTCATCAAGTATTTATCGAACCTGAGGGTTTGGGAACCAACGAGCTCTATGTACAGGGGATGTCCTCCAGCCTTCCCGAGGATGTTCAATTGAAGATGTTAAGAACGGTTCCGGGCTTGGAGAATGTTGAGATGATGCGAACCGCCTATGCCATAGAGTACGATAGCATCGATCCCCTCCAGCTTCATCCTTCCTTGGAATTGAAGGGGATAAGGGGCCTATTCCTGGCCGGACAAATTAACGGGACTTCAGGATATGAAGAGGCTGCAGCCCAGGGTATCATTGCCGGGATTAATGCGGTAAAACTATTAAAGGGGGAGGAGCCCCTGATACTGGATCGTTCCCAGGCTTACATTGGTGTATTGATCGACGATATCGTCACCAAGGGAACCAAGGAGCCCTACCGGATGATGACCTCCAGGGCGGAGTATAGGCTGCTATTGCGCCAGGATAATGCCGACCTAAGATTAACCCATATTGGCTATGGGATCGGCTTGATCTCCGAAGAGCGTTATCAAAGATTCCTTGAAAAGAAGAGGAGCATTGAAGCCGAGCTGGATCGCTTAAAGGGGGTGATGATTACCCCAACCGAGGAGGTACAGACATTCCTAAAGGAGATAGGAAGTTCACCCATAAAGAGTGGTATCACCCTATGGGAGCTATTGAAGAGGCCCCAGGTGAGCTATCATAATACAGCATTTTTAGATAGGGACCGGCCAAAGATCCCGGAGGAGGTCGCAGAGCAGGTTGAAGTACAAATAAAGTACGATGGCTATATCCAGCGACAATTAAGACAGGTGGAACAATTTAAAAAGCTAGAAAATAGGATTATACCTGAGAACATACGCTACCATGATATAAAGGGTCTTCGTATAGAGGCAAGGCAAAAATTGGATCAGATCCGTCCCATATCCTTGGGCCAGGCATCCAGGATATCCGGGGTCTCCCCAGCGGACATTTCGGTTCTAATGATCCATATGGAGCAGATGAAAAGACAGGGATCAAAGGATGTTGATGTACAAGATGAAGGATAGGGAATTCATTATTAAGGGAGGAGACCAATTGGGGATCGGGCTTAATGATCATCAGCTCGATCAATTGATCCGGTTTAAGGACTTGGTCCTTGAGAGGAATCAATCCATGAACCTTACTTCTATCGTGGATGACCGGGAGTTTATCATCAAGCATTATCTGGATAGTTTTACCTTAGTACGGTATTTCAAACAAGGTGGGGTTCAAAGGGTACTGGATATGGGGACCGGGGCAGGCTTTCCCGGTATCCCCTTGAAAATCCTCTACCCTGAGATTGAATTTATATTGGTGGATTCTCTACAGAAAAGGATCCACTTTCTAAAGGAAACGGTACAAGTTCTAGGACTGGAGGGTATTCTATGTATCCATGCTCGAGCGGAGGAGCTAGGCCAGAACCCTGAATACCGGGAGGGGTTGGATATGGTTGTATCTAGGGCGGTTGCCCAGGTATCTGTACTGTCCGAGTATTGTCTCCCCCTGGTAAAAATGGGTGGTTCCTTCCTATGCCTAAAGGGACCTCGATATGGGGAGGAGTTGGAAGAGGGTAAGGCAGCCATTACAAAATTAGGCGGTAAGCTCCATGGGGTAGAATCGGTGGTGTTGCCCTTTAGCGACATTGAACACTATATTATTCACATTAAAAAAATTAGACAAACACCGCCAAAATTCCCAAGAAAGCCAGGAAAACCGTCTAAAAATCCAATAAAATAACCCAGAGTAAAAATTATGACGAAGGAAAGTTGATGGTCTGAGGCTAAAACTTAGCTAATTTAGGAGGAAGACGGATTTTAATATAGAATATTAATACAATAAACAGCTATGGCATATTTATATAATCCTACCCCTATGGAGACTTGGTCACAAGAAAGTGGAGAGGAATGATACTATGAAAGAGAATGCTGTTTCAAAGGAAATAGAATACATACCCGTAGAGGATATTCGCCCGAATCCCTATCAGCCCAGAAAATATTTTAACCAATCCGCCATTGAAGAGCTTGCCATATCCATAGAGAATTATGGCATACTTCAACCCCTAAGTGTTCGAAGGATTGGATCCTCCAACTATGAGCTGATTGCCGGGGAAAGAAGGTTAAGGGCTGCCAAGTTATTGGGGCTAGAAAGTGTGCCCTCCATCGTTGTAGAAACCATAGATCAAGATTCAGCGGTACTGGCATTGATTGAGAATCTTCAACGGGAGGATCTAAACTACATGGAGGAGGCACAGAGCTATTCCCATTTGATCAATGACCATGGTTTAACCCAGGAAGAGATCGCAAAAAAGGTTGGCAAGACCCAGTCCACCATTGCAAACAAATTGCGACTTCTCCGCCTAAGCGAAAGGGTAAAGAAGATACTACTAGACAGGAATTTATCTGAACGCCATGCTCGCGCTCTATTGCGATTGCCCGATGAGGAACTTCAAATTGAAATACTAAAAAAGGTGCTGGATAACAATCTTACGGTTAAAAAGACCGAAGAGCTTATCGAAAAGACAAGGGCCAAACTGTTGGAAAGGGATGAACCCAGAGAAAGGCGGAAAAAGTCCAAGGCGAGGGTAAAGAGCTACATAAATCTACGAATCTATGTCAACACATTAAGGAGTGCCTTTGAGGAGATCCGGAAGACAGGTGTGAAGGCAACCTTTGAGCAGAGGGACCATGATGACTATATTGAAATAAAGGTAAGGATTCCAAAGGTTAAATAAAGGGGAAAGGGTGCTAGGGGATGTTTCATGTTTCACATGAAACATCTTTTTTTATTATAGAAAAGATTTTTTAAAAAATATAGAAGAGGATAGTTTCCTAAATTTAGGTTGCTTAGACTGAAAGTAGAAGAAAGGCCTAGCTTTTAGTATCCCTTTATTATGGATTAGGAAAGGGATAAGAGCATAAAACAGCTTATTATTATAAATATTCCAGGATTTTTTTAGAATGGAAGCCATTTTAAGTGAAATGTATTGTATAATAGAAATAATTAGTCGAAGAAGTTGTCGTTTGACATAAGGGTTATTGAAGAAGAGCCTTTATTAAGGGGGATTTGATGGGGGACCATGGATAAAAAAAGAAGAATCCTGTGGAGGTTGGTTGTTGCTGTAGCTTATGCTATCTCATACTTCCTATGTAGGGTTGTTTTCTTAGGGATGCATGGGATGGTGGACTGGACCAATTTATTGGCGAAGATGTCCGCTATCATCCTAACGATTAGTTTTATATTTGAGAATCAAATTCTTTCAGTGGCTACAGTTGGTGGATACATGGGAGGATTTATCCTTGCTATGATGTTTAATAGGGATGGTGTAGACCCAGGAGGAGGGCGGACGAATAATGCCTGGTTCATTTGGGCTAGCGTTCTTTTCTTCTCCATAATCATAGGACTCCTACTACATATTATTTCGAAAAGAATTCATAAAAATGTTAATAAACAATGATGGATGGTCCTATCCCTATTACATAGTAGTTTTACCGCCCATATATAAAGATGTTCCAGGACCACCAGGGTGTGGTTTTCAATCAGTATAGGCCTATAGAATTATGGGAGATTGGAGGTGTAAACTTGTCTAAGGTGATCGCAATTTTTAATCAAAAGGGAGGGGTAGGAAAGACTACCACAAATATTAATTTGGCATCTGCCCTAGGCAAGCTGGATAAAAGTGTACTGGTGATAGATATCGATCCCCAGGGCAACACGACCAGTGGGCTCGGCGTTGACAAAAGGGATCTTGAGATCAGTATCTACGATGTATTAATTAACGGGGTGGATGCCCAGAGGGCAATCATCAAAACACCCTTTAGGAATCTATCCTTACTGCCTTCCGTGGTTGAATTAGCCGGAGCAGAGATTGAGCTAACTTCCAAGATCCAGAGGGAATTAAGACTTAAGGAGTCAATAAAGGGTATCGTGGAGGACTATGATTACACTTTTATTGATTGCCCACCATCCCTGGGTTTACTGACTATTAATGCTTTGGCAGCAGCCAATAGCGTCCTCATACCCATCCAATGTGAATACTATGCCTTGGAGGGGGTTAGCATGTTGATGAACACCATCCAATTGGTAAAACGGGGATTAAATCCGGACCTCGCCATAGAGGGCGTTGTTCTAAGCATGTTCGATGGGAGGAACAACCTCTCCATTCAGGTGGTGGATGAGGTAAAGAAGTACTTTAAAGGGAAGGTGTACACTACCCTGATCCCCCGCAATGTACGCCTAGCAGAGGCCCCAAGTTTTGGGCTGCCTATCTTGGAGTATGACGCAAAGTCCAAGGGTGCAGAGGCATATTTCGAACTGGCGAATGAATTTTTGGAATATGAAGAGGAGGATGAACTCATTGGCTAAGAGAGGTTTAGGTAAGGGACTACAGGCACTAATACCGGAGATGGAAGAACACAGGCAGGACAGCATAGAGATCAAGATCCGGGACATTCACCCTAATCAATATCAGCCGAGGAGGGATTTTGATTTAGATAAGCTTCAAGAATTAGCTGATTCCATAAAGGAGCACGGAGTGATACAGCCCATTGTAGTCACCCCCTTTAATAAGGGGTATCAAATTGTTGCTGGGGAAAGGAGATGGCGAGCTGCCAGTATGATAGGTTTGAAGGAGATACCGGCGGTGATAAAGGAATACACCCAGCAACAGCTTATGGAGATCGCATTGATAGAGAATCTGCAGCGGGAGGATTTAAATGCCATTGAGGAGGCAAGTGCATACAAACAATTGATCGAAGAGTTCTCTCTGACCCAGGAGGAGCTGGGGAAAAGACTGGGAAAGAGCAGACCCTATATTGCCAACACCCTCAGGCTGTTGACCCTATCCACGGACCTACAAGACCTCATCCGAAATAATCAGTTGAGTCCCGGACATGGACGAGCCCTATTATCCATAGAGGACCCAAAGGTTCGAGATCAGATTGCAAAAAAAGTGATGGAGGAGAAGCTTTCGGTTAGAGACCTTGAAAGGTTGGTACAAAACCTTAAAAAGAAGAAAAAGGTTAAAAGGACGGATAGCACTAGAACTAAGTCCCCCTTTATAATAGAACTGGAGGAGAACTTGCAAAGGATACTAGGCACCAAGGTAAACATCCATCGGAATAGGAATAAAAAGGGCAAGATTGAGATTGAGTACTATTCAGATGAGGATCTGGAGAGGATACTAGACCTGATCTCTACAAGGTAGATGTTTCATGTGAAACAAAATGAAATGGAAGGATGAGAAAGGGGTACCTTGAAATTAAAAGTCAATTATTAGGGGAGAAATCTTAAGATCTATGGGCCTAAAGGGGTCTTGAAATAAGTTGGAACCGTATGGGCTATAGAATGATCAATAGCAGAATATACAAATCAACTTTAGGGAGGACGAAGACATTGGGTGAAGGAGTAAAGAATAATAGAATGGTAGAGAGTGCGGTAATAGGAAATATAGGCCATATTATTATCGGTCTTATTACCGGAGGGATCATGAATTTTTTAGGGCAATTTTGCGCTTTGAATTTCTATAGCGGAAGCAAAATAGTCTTTCTGGCAGTTATTTTTATACTTACCCTGTTCTTCTGGTTCTATATGGGGATACACGCCACTAAATATCAAAGGGGAAATAGGGTAGTAACCGGCGTTCTAACTGCCATCATATCCATCATCCCTGGTGCTTTTTTCACTATTTTAAGCAATTTTTTCTCCATAAGGATTGAAAATGCCGATGCCCTTACAAGATGGAATCACTTCTACCTTGCAGGTGGTCCCACTCTTTTTTGGCATCGACCCTTTTCCCTAATCAGTGAGATCCTATATATCAATCATCAATCGGGCATAAGCAGCTACCTCATATTCTATTTAAATTTACTTGCCGTCGGACTGGCAGTGTACTTCGGTGCCATCTTCTTTGGCGGGTCGGTAAAGAGAAGGTGATGGAATGACCATATATTTAGACAATGCGGCAACAAGTTTTCCCAAGCCCCAGTCGGTCTACAGGGAGATGGAAAAAGTTATGAGATATTGTGCCAATCCGGGCCGATCAGGACATCGAATGGCGTTGGAATCAGGAAGGATGATCCATCGCACCAGGGAGTTGATCGCAAAACTCTTTGGTATTGAAAATACCCTCCGGATCATTCTGACCCATAATGGGACCGAGGCACTGAATTTGGGTATAAAGGGTTACCTTAGACCGGGGGACCATGTGGTTACCACCAGCATGGAGCATAATTCTGTACTTCGCCCATTGAGGTCCCTGGAGGATGATGGCATCATTGATGTTACCCTCATAGAGGGGGATGATCAGGGGAGGATTAAAGTTGAAGATGTTGAAAGGGGCATCCGGAAAAACACCAGGCTGATCATTACCACCCATGCCTCTAATGTGACTGGAACCCTGCTACCCATCAAGGAAATTGGGGATCTTGCAGACAGCTATGGCATTACCTATATGGTGGATGCTGCCCAGAGTGCAGGGGCCTATGAGATCCCTATTAACAAGTGGAAGATCGACCTACTGGCATTCCCGGGACATAAAGGCCTGCTGGGACCCCAGGGAACAGGTGCTCTATATGTAAGGGAAGGGATCCGGCTTAAGCCCCTTTGGGAAGGGGGTACAGGAAGCCAATCCGAATCTCTTATTCAACCCCAATTGCTTCCCGATCGCTTCGAAAGTGGGACCCATAATACCATTGGCCTTGGGGGGCTGGGAGCAGGAATCCAGTTTATATTGGAGGAAGGATTAGATACTATCAGGAGGCATGAGGAGAAACTTACTCAAAGGCTGTTAGACGGCTTGATGGGCATAAAAGGGGTCCGAGTCTTTGGACCTGGGAACATCAAGGAGCAGGCAGGGGTGGTGTCCTTCCTAATCCAAGGGTTGGACTGCTCAGAACTTAGCTTTATGCTGGACAACAACTATGATATTGCCTCCCGTTCGGGATTGCATTGTGCACCTCTTGCCCATCGCACCATAGGCACCTTCGAAACTGGAACCGTCCGATTGAGTGTGGGCTATTTCAATAGGATGTGGGAGATCGATCGGGCCATCGAGGCCATTGAAGAGATCAGTAGGTTTGCCCGGTAATAGATCACCCTATGGCTGTCCCCAATGGCATAGGGTGCTTTTCATGGGAAGGAAACTGACAGCCAACTGGAGGAAACCATCATGGGGATGGGGTACTGGGGCAGGATATATTTCCCGGGCAATATTTACAAAATAGAAATAGTATAAAGGAACAAATTATGATAATATAGTGGATATATTTACAGATTAATACACATTAGAAGGAGATGGAAAATGGAACAAGTGACACATCTTGTTGAGGGGAATCAAAATCTGATCCTCGTTGCATTGGCATCATTCACATTACTTATTTTCTTTATCCTGATTTTCCAAGGTCTTTCCTTCAGCAAATGGAAAAAAAGATACCTTAGGATGATGGGGGGGAAGGACATCCACTCACTGGAGGAGATGTTGACCCGGCACAATGCTCAGGTGGGGGAAATCTTAGAGCATGTGGAGGACATCCTAGAAAGACAGAGGACCATTGATAAAAGGATGGAGCACTGTGTTCAAAAGGTGGGCATGGTTCGATACAATGCCTTTAACGATATGGGAAGCGACCTCAGTTATTCCATAGCCCTTCTCAATGAGCGGGACGATGGCGTTGTTATGAGCGGGATCTTCGGAAGGGATTTTTGTAATACCTATGCCAAGCCAATTCAAGGAGGGGTCTCACATTATAAGTTGACCGCTGAGGAGATTCTGGCATTGGATCGGGCTAAGAGGGACCATGTTTAGTTCTAATAGTATAGAAGAATTGAAAAAGTTCATATGCAGGAGGTCATTATGGGGGTCTATTTTATCGTTAATCCAATAGCAGGTGGAGGAAGGGCAAAGGAATTTATAAAAAAGGCTGAACCCATTCTAAGGGCAAAGGGCCTTCCCTTTACTATCGGCTATACCCAATATCCCAGGCATGCTGAGGAATTGGCAAGGCAGGTTGATTACAATACCTATTCCAAGGTGGTCTCAGTGGGCGGGGATGGTACCCTTAACGAGGTCATCAACGGGCTGGATTTGGAGCGTGGAGTCCTAGGGGTTATTCCAGCAGGTTCGGGAAACGATCTTATCAAGTCCTTGGATGTTCCCGAGGACCCATTTCAAGCCTTGGAGGTGGTCCTAGCTGGTAGGGAGCAAAGGATCGATTTGGGTTATGTCAATCAAAAACGATTTATTAATGTGGCAGGGATCGGGCTGGATGTGGAGGTACTATTGGAAACGGAACGCCTGAGGAAAGTCATAAAGGGGAAGATAGCATACATATTGGGGGTATTTAAGGCCCTGATTAATTTTAAAGGCAATGAGGTAGAACTGGTCATTGACAACCGAGTCTTTCGGGAGAACCTCATGCTTTGTGCCATTGGGAACGGCCAATTTATAGGCGGCGGCATGAGGATACTACCCGATGCAGATTTGGAGGACGGACTATTGGATGTCTGTCTTGTAAAGAAGATGCCCAAATTAAGGCTACTATATTTTTTTCCAAGGGTTTTCAAGGGTGCCCACATTGGACTTCCCGAGGTTGTGCTGGTAAGGGGAAGTCAGGTAACCATCAAAAAACCAGACCAGCCCCTGATCAATGTGGACGGGGAGATCCTACAAGGGACCACCCCAACCTTCAGGTTAGATCATAGGGCCCTGAGGATATTGGTTTCCAAAGCTTAGCTAAGTATAAAATTCCATCTATTGATCATAATAAAGCTATCGGAGGTGGTCGCTTGATTGTGGCAATAGATGGAAGGTTGGTTCAACTTAAGGAGGACCTCAGGCAGAGAGGATACCAAGTGGTAGATATCGGGGAGGAAGGGAAGGTGGATGCCATTATCTACTATGACGAGGGGCATCAGGAAGGTGGACCTGGGACAGGTTTATTGAATGAAGGATTATACAATGGAGGAATGGAAGGACCTGCCTTCCTAGTCAATGCTTACAATAGGGATGGGGATGAGATCCATCGGATCCTTCAAAGGAAGACCTATTCACCATTGTTTACGGGATTGGAATAGGGATGTTAAAGCATCTTTTGGGGCAGGATTTAAAGGGGCACCCTTGAGCTTGGTCTTATTCATGATTTAGCCGGTTAGCTGCTTTTACCTTGTATCATAAAAGCGACAGAAGCTATCTGA
>MTKW01013622.1_pt1 | contig 41493 bp, 26 predicted proteins | sample 1042761 | NCBI WGS metagenome assembly MTKW01 (sample SAMN06205366, study PRJNA360243) | anaerobic digester metagenome | biome: Wastewater treatment plant; feature: Anaerobic digester sludge; material: sludge; isolation source: anaerobic digester fed with sludge from wastewater treatment plant ... | reverse complement strand
CTTTCCAATTCAGTTAGGTCATCTGGAACTAAATCCCGAGCTGGAACAAAATATTGGCTGGGATGACGGAACGTTTGATCCTACACTGTAAATAATGAACAAACAGAGGTTATAAATATGCCTACACAGTTCAAAATGAAAGTTTGCCTACTTGGTTGACCAACAGGCAGACTTTCATTTGAGGATTTCTATCGTAAAACACTTGAGATTCATTGTGTTTCACCAGACTATTTGGCAACGCCAACATAATGGAGAAAGTGAACTCCCCCTGTTGTTTTAACTCAATCATCATTATTAAAAAATGGAGATTGAAGGTGAGTGCAGCCAAAAATGAAGAAACGGTATGTTATAGAAAATTAAATTAAAGTAAAATGAAGTCGTTGGTTAAATTTTTGTTTTTAGTTCTTTTTTTAGCCCATTTTTCTTGTGGAAACAAGGAGATGGTGCGGTTTTCTGCCACAGACCTTTACCTTGATATAAACAGTAAGGGGATGGTTGCTACAATAGAAAATCCAATGACAGGGAAGAATCATCTTTCAGGAAAAATGGAATCACCTTTTTTGTCTCTTTATGATACTACATTCATACATCCGGACGACCTCTCCTATAATGAGGAGGAAAAAATAGTGATGTTAAGCTATCCAAACGGTAGTGTGGCTAAAATACAGGCTAAAGAGAAAGGGGACTACCTTCGTTTTGAGGTGCTTTCTGTTGAGCCAAGAAACAACATTACCAGTGTCGTTTGGGGGCCTTATGTTACTTCCATAGTTAAAACCATTGGAGAAACCGTAGGTGTTGTGCAGGACGATAACTATGCATTTGGGATGCAGTCGTTAGAGATCAATACCACTGAAGGTCCTGCTCCTGATGGATTTATTCCCAATGTGATAGATCCGTTGCCGGGTCAAATGCTTCCGGATTCATTGAAAGATGCAATTGGAACACCCGGCACCTGGAATGTTTTTAAAGATGGGGATATACCTTCTTTCGTACGTCAGTACCGCGGGAAGGCAGCTGTTAAAATGCCTTACGGAAGTGTGCTGACGCTGCACGCAAGAGACTGGCGCACAGACAATAGTCCGGAATTGGATCTTGTGACTGATAATACGGACTTTGTGGGTTCATCCATTGCTATGTTCGGATGCCCCAAAGAAGAGACGCTTGATATAATAGAGAAAATTGAGTTGGGCGAAGGGTTGCCACGTATCGTTGTTGACGGGAAGTGGATTAAACGATCATCCCGCCAGGGTGAATCCTACATGTCGATGGCTTTTAATATAAATAATGTTGATAAAGCCATTGATTATGCTAAACGTTTTGGTTTCCGGATGATTCACATGGGAGATATTTTTGAATCGTGGGGACATTTTGGTCTTAAAACATCCCGTTTTCCTAATGGGGTGGACGATCTTAAAAAAGTAGCAGCGAGATTAAAAGAAGAGGATATTATTATTGGACCGCATACCCTTACCATGTTTACTCAAAAACACGATCCGTATGTATCACCGGTGCCGAGCGATAGTCTCATGAAAAGCGGACGTTCGCGAATTGCAGAAGCAGTAGGAACAGAGGATGATGTTATATTTGTGGACGATCCTGAACCGTTCAGAAGTCCTGACCGCACACATACAGTCAAGATAGAAAAAGAACTTATCAACTATTCTCAGCTATCGGATGATGTCCCGTGGCGTTTACTCGATTGCCAGCGCGGTGTCTATAACACGAAAGTCTCATCGCATGACAGGGGAGCTTATATCGATAAGCTGAAAAATGATGACTATTCTGGATTTTTTCCGGATATTCATCTGCAAGACGAATATGCTGATCGTTTCGCAGAGATATGCAACCAGACCGGAATACAGCATCTTGATTTTGATGGCTACGGGGCCGGATACTATGGTGCAAATAAGTTCATTAAACGACTGTATGATCAACTGGATGAAAAGAATGTGATCTTTAGCGGAGCAGGACCAGGGCACTATTACTGGCATCTTTACACGCAAATGAATTGGGGAGAACCCTGGTATGATAACGTGCGGGAAAGCATGATCAATTACCGTATTGAGAATGTACGTTATTTTAATCGTAACCTTACAAAAGGAATGCTGGGTTGGTTCATGATCCAGAAAAGTTACCGTCCGGAGGAGAATGAATTTATTCAGGCTTTGAGTGCAGGATGGGATGCGGGTTACCTTCTCTATCTGAGTGAATCGGATCTGGAAGGGAATGCATTCACGGATCAGCATTTCAAACTTGTAAAGGATTGGCAGGATGCCCGCAAGGCAAAGGCATTTAACGAACGGCAACTCGAAGAAATGCGTGACAGGTACAAAAGTTTCCATCTGGAGCGTATAAGTGAGACGGAGTGGAAGTGGTATCCTGTGGCGTTCGATTATCAGAATAAGATAAGGGGTGAAAGCAGCGGAGTGGTGACGAAGGAGTTTATCTTTGAGAATCCGTATGCTGAACAACCTGCAGAGTTTTATTTACGCGCCCTGTCAGAAACGATTGTTGAAAATGATGTAAGAAGGCAACGCAGTGTAAATAAAAACACTGAATTTGAGAATATTACAGTGACAATCAACGGGGAAGAAATAGTAATACCTTTTGGTATCCATTTTCAGGAAAACGTTCATTTTGACGGAAACGAACTCTCATTGTGCGACCTGGGATGGCATAAACTCCAAACTATATCGGTAGAAGCTCCATTATTCAAAAAAGGAAAAAACAGGATCATAGTGGCAGGTACTTTCGATGGAGAGAATGGCCCTGTTATTAATTGCGAATTTAAAACGATGGGATCCGCCGAAATTATTCAGGCAGAATAAAGGATACCGGAAATTTTCATGCGGTTTGAGGTCCTGAAAAATATGTTAAAAACATAAAATAGAAAGAAATGAAACTAATGAAACATTCAACTTGGATCTTATTTGCTTTTCTTACAATTTCATGCAGTAGTGAGAAGCTGATATTTGAAACGGATGCGCTTCAAGTATTTATTGATAAACAGGGGAATATTTGTAATTTGATAAATAAAGATTCAGGTACTGATTATTATCCTGAAAAAGTGAAGTCTCCTTTGCTGACCTTATATAAGAATGACACAATCATTATTAGTCCAGAGTCTCTGGTTTATGATGAGGAACAGTCTTTTTTGATATTGAAATACCCTAATGGCAGCAAAGCTACAGTGAAATTTGACAATAAAGATAAATACCTACGATTTGAGTTGATTTCATTGAACCCTCGAAATGATATCACCTGCGTTGGCTGGGGGCCCTATGCATTAAATCTTGAGAAATATATAGGCGAAACTGTTTGTGTGGTGAGAGATGAGGAGTTTGCAATAGGGATGCAAGGACTTGAAGTTAATACAGTGGAAGGGTTACCTACTGAAAACATGTTTGACAATTCAAGGGTGTATTCTGTTGTGGAACCATTGCCTGGACAGGAACTTCCTGATTCTATGAAAAACAGGATAGGCGAAGAAATATATATTAATGTGAATGTTCAGGGCGATATGCCGGAATATGTCAGGATGTATAGAGGAACAGCAGCTGTTAAGAAAGAGCATGGCAGTGAACTTCGGCTATATTCACGGGACAGAAGAAAGCCGAGAATTGAAGGTGAACCTGGAAATAAGATGCTAGTAGAGGGCATTGATGTTGATTTTATTGGTACGGCCATTGCCCTTTTTGGTGCGCCGGAGCCACAAACACTGGATTACATTGAAGCGATAGAGTTGGAAGAGGAGCTTCCGCATCCCATGTTTGAAGGCACTTGGATAAAAAAACATCCCCGGGCGGGAGAAGCTTATATGATGATGCATATAAATGCAGTAGATCAAAAAAATGCCGAGAAAGCATTTGAGTATGCAAAACAGTGTGGCTTCAGTTTAATACATATTGGTGATCCATTTAAAAACTGGGGGCATTTTGAAATCGACACCAATATCTTTCCCGAAGGAGAGAAGAGTTTACGGAAACTGGTGGATATGGCAGCCGAAAAAGACATTATTTTGGGGATTCATACATTAACCATGTTTACCACAGCCAACGATCCTTATGTTACTCCCGTTCCGCATGAAAATCTGGCGAAAGCCGGTGCAACAAAACTGGTCAAGGATATTTCGACAATCGATAAGGATATTTTTATTGACGACCCCTTATTTTTTAAAAATCCAGGAAGAAACCATGCTGTTAAAATTGAAAAAGAGATCATCCGGTACGATGAATTGTCATCAGAAGAGCCCTGGCGACTTTTAAATTGTGAAAGAGGTGCATATGGTACAAAGGCTTCCCCTCATCTTACAGGGGCTTTGGCTGAGAAGTTGGTCGCCAATAGTTACAATGGGTTTTTCCCGGATTTGGATTTACAAGAGAAATATGCTTCACGGCTTGCGGAGATATGTAACCTTACAGGGATAGGACTTATGGATTTTGACGGATTTGGAGGAGGCTCCCCAACCGGGCACGGGGCATATGGTTCCGCAAAATTTATTGAATCCTATTCAGGCTATTTAAACAGGTATCCCATGAACTGTGGTTCCTCTACATTTCATTATTACTGGCATTTTTTTATGCGAATGAATTGGGGAGAACCCTGGTATGATGATTTAAGAAATAGTCAGGTTAATTACAGAATGGAAAATCAAAGATATTTTAAAAGGAATTTAATGCCGGGGATGCTGGGGTGGTTTTCATTTAATTCATCTTACCGACCCGAGGATATTGAATGGATACAGGCCAGAAGTGCTGGTTTTGATGCAGGGTATCTGTTGCGGTTCGATGAAAAGAGTGTTGAAGCAAACGGGTTTAAGAACGAACATTTTACTTCAATTCGGGAATGGCAGGCTGCAAGAAAAGCTGGAGCTTTCAACGAAGAACAAATCGGGCGGTTGCAAAATCCGAAAAACGAGTTTCATCTGGAGAAGGCTGGAGAAGGTGAATGGAAACTTTTCAGTGTAAATCTTCAAGAAGGTTATAATCATATATTCAGATTGGTGCAGGATGGCGAACCTGTCGTTTCCAAATTTATTTTTAATAATCCTCATGAAAGGCAGCCACTGCAATTTTATTTTAATATAAAAGCAGGTGAAGACGGACCTGATGGAAGTCTGTCTGATATTAAAATCGTAATCAACAATTATACAGAATTATTAATCCCCTATACACTTAAGCCAAACGACCGTTTATACTGTAATGGGCAAAAGGTCTATTTATGTGATAATGGCTGGAATATAAAAAAAGAGCTCGAAGTGGACAAACTTCCCAATTTAAAAAATGGAGAAAATGAACTTGATGTTACATGCGATTTTCAAGGAGATAAACCTTCCATTGAAATGGCATTTAAAACAGTTGGAAAACCGGAAGTAGTAAAAAAATAGATTGATATGAAATATATAAAAAGAATTATTTACCTACAGTTATTCGCATTCATTGTTTTAGTTAATGCCTGTTTCGCACAAAATGAAAAAAGTTTGGAAATTTTACATGGACCATACCTTCAGAATATTACAGAGAATGGAGTTACCATTTTTTTTACCACGAATAAACGTGTTGCTCCTGGGGTGATGATTAAAACCGGTGAAGAAGGGTTCAGAAAAGTGCAAAACAGTCATGACGGTTTATTTGATGTGCAGAATGGGCTGCAAAAAGTAAGAGTTGAAAACCTCAAGCCAGGGGAAAAATATGTATATAGGCTGTTTGCTTATGAGGTGAGGAACTTTGATCCTTTTGAGAATAGTTATGGGGATACGCTGATCTCGAAAGCATTTTCTTTCACTACACCTGAACCCCGGAAAGAGGTACTGAATTTTACCGTTTTTTGTGATATACATGCAGATGCCAATAAATTGGGTAAGTTTCTGGATCATGTTGACATAGAGAGACAGGATTGCTTTTTTTTGAATGGCGACATGCTCGACGTACACGATATCTCTGAACTCTATTCCGGTTTTATGGATGTATGTGTAGAACGTTTTGCCACCCGGAAACCTTTTTATTTTGTAAGAGGTAATCACGACACCAGGGGAAAAGATGCCCGAAAATTAAAAAAATATTTTGATTTTCCTAAAGACAAATACTATTACTCTTTTAATCAGGGACCAGTCCGTTTTATCGTTCTGGACTCCGGAGAAGATAAGGCTGACAACCACCAATATTATTCCAAACTGGCCGATTTTGATAATTATAGGTTGGAAGAGTTGGAATGGTTAAAGAAAGAAATTGAAAAGGATGAATTTAAGGACGCTCTTTTTAAAATTGTTTTAATCCATATGCCCGTGATAAAAGATAAAGACAACTGGTATGGGATGAACTTTTTAGCTGAGCATTTCGGCCCCGTGTTGGAAGATGCCGGAATTGATTTAATGATCAGCGGACACATGCACTGGAATGCGTGGATTGAGTCTGGCGAATCGGGATTTAATTATCCGGTAATGATTTGTTCAGATAACAATTATGTAGAAGCAGAAGCAACCGGAAATGAAGTTTTAATAAAGCTGAAAGACATTGAAGGGAAAGTAGAAGGGCTCTACTCCGTTGAAAAAAAATAAATATTTTAACTCGTTGCCGAAATTATTTTCCAAAGAACTGACTTTCAGGTTTCGACTCCGCTCAGTTTGACTGTCACAGTGAGCGGAGTCGAGCTGTGATTCAGTATATTACATTTTAATTCCTCCAACAGGTATATTTTTATATAATAATAATTTATTATGAGTTTTAAAAATATATTATCCGTACTGTTACTTATTCTGACAATTAAATTTGCTTCAGGGCAGGAAGAGAAGTTTCATCTTCCTGACATTTTGGGTTACCAAACCCTCAAGTGCGATTTTCACATGCACACTGTTTTTTCAGATGGGTTAGTATGGCCTACATTCAGGGTTGAAGAAGCCTGGAGGGAAGGACTTGATGCCATTTCAATAACCGATCATATTGAATACACCCCTCATTCATCAGATGTTCCTGTCAATCATAACCGTCCTTATGAAATTGCAAAATCGTTGGCAGAAGAAAAGGATATCCTTTTAATCCGGGGTGCTGAAATTACTCGTGGCATGCCCCCGGGGCATTTAAATGTTTTGTTCATTAAAGATGCAAGCACCCTGGTTAATGAGGATGTTTTTGAAGTCTTGAAAAATGCCGGGGAACAGGGTGCTTTTATTCATTGGAATCATCCGGGATGGAGAGCACAGGCTCCCGATTCAACCATTTGGTGGGATGAACATACCCGTCTCTATGAAAATGGCCTTCTTCATGGCATCGAAGTTTTTAATTACCATAGTTATTATCCCGAGGCCATTGTCTGGGCAGTTGAAAAAGATCTGACCGTAATGGCCAATTCTGATGTCCATTCCACCACTGATTATGATAAAATGATTCAAAGTAATCATCGTCCGTTAACCCTTGTTTTTGGGAAAAGCAGAACTGAAGAAGGTATAAAGGATGCCTTGTTTGATCAACGCACAATTGCATGGTTGGGAAATACCCTGATGGGAAATGCTGCCTTTTTGGAATCCTTCTTTTTTGCTTCTGGTGACATTTCGGATGTACCCCTGAGCTTAAGTAAAGGGGAAGTTAAATATATCCATTATAAAAACTACACGGATGTTGATTATGAACTAGAGCTTGTCCGTGGGAGTGACAGTGACAGTTTCAGTGCACCTGAAGAATTTGTATTGAAAGCCCGTCAATACAGTACTCCGGTTAACCGGGACAAAGGAAAGGGTAAAGGATTTTTAGGAGCTGGAGTTATCTTACAGAGTAAGAAATATGAGGGAGAATTCAACACAATAATGGGTCGTTACTTTTTCATTTAAAAATCATAAATAATTTAATAAACAGATGCAAACAAAAAGACGGGATTTTTTAAAAAAGGGAGGAGCTGCAGCAGCAGGGTTAAGCCTTTTTCCGACCATTGTAAAAGCAAGTGTTCTGGGTCGTGAAGGGGGGGTGCCACCCAGCGACAGGATCAATTTGGTACTCATTGGCTGCGGCGGAATGGGCCGGGGGAATCTGAATGCATTGATTAATTTTGATAGTGTTCAGGCCATTGCGGTATGCGACGTGGATGATAACCAGGCAGCTCAGGCAAAAACAATGATAGATGAAAAATACGACAATGCTGATGCGCGGGTTTATAAAGATTTCAGGGATATCCTTGAAAAGGAGGAAGCAGATGCCGCCATTCTTGCACTGCCCGACCACTGGCATGCCCTTATTGGAATAGCCACAGCCAACAAAAAGATTGATATTTACGGGGAAAAACCCCTGGCCCGATCTATTGTTGAAGGTAGGGCTATGGTGAATGCAGTAACCCGGAACAATGTTGTGTGGCAAACAGGCAGCCAGCAGCGCTCAGCAGCTAATTTTCACCATGCAGCAGAATTGGTAAGAAACGGACGCATAGGGAAAGTGGAATATGTGGAAGTGGGGCTGCCCGATGGCGGCCATTACATTGGCGATCCACCGGTGCAGCCGGCTCCTGTGGGAGTGGACTGGGATATGTGGCTGGGACCTGCCCCGGAAGTACCCTTCCGGGGGGTAATCCATGGAAACTGGCGTTGGATAATGGACTATTCAGGCGGTCAGCTCACCGACTGGGCCGGTCACCACATCGATATTGCCCATTGGGGACTGAACCTTGAAAGTACAGGCCCGGTTACAATTGAGGGAACAGGAAGAGCCAATAATGATGGCATTTATAATGTGCCTGTAGTTTACGATTTTACCTGCACTTACAACAATGGATTAAAAATGCGGGTTGTCAACCAGTCGAAAGCCGAACATGGAATGGGAACACTTTGGAAAGGAACTGGTGGTTGGATTCACGTGGCCAGGGGGCGTACAAAAGCATCCGATGAAAAAATTCTGAAAGAAAAAATTGGTGCAGGAGAAACAGCATTGTATAAAAGCACAAACCATCACCAAAATTTTATCGATTGTGTTAAATCGCGCGAAATGACCATTGCTCCGGCAGAGACAGGCCACCGTTCCATCAGCGTGGCCCTGCTCGGGGAGATCGCGATAAAGACAGGACAGAAACTTCATTGGGATCCACAAACCGAACAGTTTACCGACAACAATTTGTACGCCACCCGGCTACTGAAAAAACCTTACCGGGGGCCCTGGCAATTGTAAATCAACTTCTGAATCAAAGTATTTCTAAAAAAATATGTTATGAAAAAAATAAAATTATGGACGATACTGTATATTGTTGCTACGACGGTAATGCTTATTTCCTGTTCCCAAAGTACGGATATGAAAGCTTTGATAGTTACAGGCCAGAATAACCACAACTGGCAAAAGAGCAGTCGGAATTTAAAAGATATTATTGAAAAATCAGAATTCTTTACCGTGGAAATCAACGTTTCTCCTGCACAGGGAGAAGATATGTCTGAGTTCATCATCGATTTTAATCCCTATGACGTGGTTGTGCTCGATTATAACGGCGACGAATGGCCTGAAGAAACCAAAATTAATTTTGTGCAATATGTTGAAAACGGAGGAGGTGTTGTGGTGTATCACGCTTCCGATAATGCTTTTCCTGACTGGCCGGAGTACAATGAAATGATTGGCCTTGGGGGCTGGGGTGGACGCGACGAAAACTCCGGACCTTATGTTTATGTTGAGGACTGGGAGGTTGTTCGTGATGACAGTCCCGGAGGAGGCGGCACACACGGAGCTCAGCGCGAATTTTTGGTGGAAGCCTTTCAGCCGGACCATCCCATCATCAATGGATTACCTCAAAAATGGATGCATGCAAAGGATGAACTCTATGCCAACATGCGGGGACCGGCCAAAAACATGGAAATTCTCGCCTTTGCCCATTCCCTTAAAACCGGGAAAAACGAACCCATGCTCATGACTATCACCTATGGAGAGGGCCGTATCTTTCATACCATGTTGGGGCATGCCGGGGGAGGAAATTTTTTCCCGGCGATGGAGTGTACAGGATTTGTTACCACCACTCAGCGAGGGGCTGAATGGGCTGCCACCGGGAAAGTGACCCAGGAGATTCCAGAAAACTTTCCCACCGAAAACGAAACACTGAGCTGGCCCTTTTTCGAAGATATACATGGCGACATTACTCCTTTTGTCAACCAGATGGAAGCATATGAAATCGGGCAATCGAACGAAAGTTTTAATATTTTTAAAACGCTGATGAGGGAAAACCTGGGTGACCTAGAAAAAATGAAGGAATACCACTCCGTTATTATTGATTTACTGGAATCAAATAAAACCACTGATGATTGCAAAAAGATTCTTTTAAAAGAATTTTCATGGATGGCCACTGATTCATTCAGGGAAATTTATGAGAAACTTAAGCAAAATACAGCCTTGGAAGAAGAAGCAAAATATGCTTTAGAAAGATTGGGTAGTCATTAATATTACTAGTGTTGCGCTAACTTTTTAAATTTTATTAAAACAATTAAAGGCAATATGGAGCCACTTAGTCCATTTGATGAAGCTATTCTCTCTGATTCCATCAGCCATATGGGAAATATTCTGATTCGTTCAGGAAAAAATAAAATTGTGTGTGATACAATTAACAGAGAAATTGCCAATAATCCGGATTTAAAAGAAAAATATTTCCATCGGGAATTAAGAGAACAGTATACCTTAGAAAATTGAATAATCTTGCAAATTATGACCAATCAAAAATCATTAATAATTATCCTCGCCCTGAATGTTTTTACCTTGGCTGCTCAGGCAAAAAAAGAGGTAAAATTCCATTTTAAACTGGGTAAGGGAACCGCAGTAACCTACGCAACAGGGCCTGAAATCATTCAGGCAGAAAATAGTGATCAGTTTACCCTGAAAAGGGAAGGTTCACCTGTTTTCTTTGCCAGCGCCCCGGAAGGGAAGACAGGTGGCTCCATCCTGTTTACACTTGATAACGGATATTATTTTTCCCCTGAAGAATGGGTTAATCCATCCGATAACTTTGCGTTTGAAATATGGATAAAACCCAGAAGGGATGACAGAAAGGACATAGATGCCAAACATACCCTGGGGGTGGTTAGCCTTGGAGACGGAAAACATGGGTACAATATTGTACAGCAGGGCGATAAATGGTTTGCTCTGGTGGGAGGTGAGGGTATGTTTGAAATGGGTACTGTAATCTATAATACCTGGACACACCTTGCGTTGGTGGCTGATGAGACGGATGGTACGCTTTGGGTAAATGGTGAAAAGAAAGGGACTTTCCGGAAAACAGACAAACTTAATCCCGGCTTCACCGTGGGCAATGTTACCCATGAAAACAAGCCATTCAACGGGGAGATTTTTGAAGTAAGGTATGCTGTTTTTAACAGAGGCGAATTCGATCCGGCTAAAGATTTCCTGCTTAATTATAAGCATTTAAAAGAAAAGAGGGCGTTTGAGACAGAGTCCCGGAAAAACCGGATAAACCAAATCGTTCAGCCCGGATTTGGGCGGGTTATGGATAGCAGTATCCGGGAACAACCTGTTGAAGAAGACTATCTTATTCATCAGGTAAGCAGACCTGCCCGGTTATATTTGACAAAAACAAAAGATGGATTAACTGGCGAGATGACTTTATCAAATGGTCTGATAAGCCGTTCATTTTACCTGTCGGATAATTTGGCCTGCATTAGTTACAAGAATTTGTCTAATAATGCAGAATACCTCAGAGCGGTGAAGCCGGAAGCCCGGATAAAAATGGGTGACCGGTGGATTAAAATCGGGGGCCTCAACGGACAGCCGGAGAAATCCTATTTGCTGCGTAAATGGCTGCCTGAAATGGAAGCAAATCCCAATGCCTGGATATTGTCGGGGATATCAACCGGGAAACCGGAGGCCCGCTATCCGTGGGAACAAAAATACAATGCCCGTGATGCTGCATGGCCTCCTGACGGGTTGCATTTAATACTGCATTTTGAAGCGCCGGGTGCTGAAAAAGAGCTGAAGGATTTAAAAGTGGATGTGCATTATGAAATTTATGATGGAATCCCTGTAGTGAGCAAATGGCTTACCATTGAAAATGGTACAGAACATGAATTGGTTGTGGAGGAGACGGAAACGGAAGTCCTGGCCGTTAATCAGGATCAGGTCAACCGCATCTTTGTGGAGAGTGATTATTCTTTTGCCCTGGTAAATTCTGACCCGCAGGGAAGCGGCCTTTTGCATTTCTCGGGGGATCCGGAGCCTTACCAGGCCGGACGAACAACTACCCGGTGGGAGGTGGACCCTGAATATAATACCTGGGCTACACATAATCAGGCGGAAGACAATTTTTTAGGGTTCAGGCATCATAACCTGCTGAAAAGCCTGCTACCCATGGGACCCTCAGAGTTACTTACCCGCGGAGAGAATTTTAAATCATTCAGAACTTTTGAAATTCTGCTCGATAGTGACAATGAAGAACGAAACAGTCTGGCGCGCAGGAGAATGTACAGGGCCCTCGCCCCCCAGGTGACAGAAAGCCTGCTTACTGCTGCTGTTACTTCCCACGACCCTGAAAAATTGAAAAACATAATCGATCAAATGGCTGAACTGGGATTTGAACGTCTGGATATTCATCCCTGGCCCGGAATTGCACATGATAATCTTGACCTGGAATACCTCGCCTTATGGAAAGAAATTTCGGCCTATGCCCGGGAGCGGGGAATCATTATGGGTGGTTACGAATTGGTCATTGCTTCAAGGAGCAGAGGGGCTGATGTTGACTGCATCGATCCTAAAACCGGAAAACCAGGGAGCCTTTTTGGACAAAGTGTGTGCATTGCCAGCAAATGGAAAGATGGCTATTTTAAAAAGGCATTTCAGTTTTTTGAGGAAACCGGTTTTAAGTCATGGAATGCCGATGGTCCCTACCATGGAGATGCCTGTGCTTCCACCCGGCATGCTTACCACCGGGGACTGGAAGATTCACAATGGGAACAGTGGAAGGTGCAGGTGGAAGTTTTGCATGAGTTGCAGCGACGGAATTTTTATGTTCCCCTTCCCGACTGGTATTTTTTGAATGGACAGTGTGTTACAGGAATGGGTTACCGGGAAGCCAGTGCAAACCTGACCCCACAGCAGCAACTTTTGCTTGGCCGGCAATATATTTACGACGGGACATGGCATAAAATTCCTACCATGGGATGGATGACCCTCCAGTTGGTTGGTTTTTACACCAATGATCCCCGTGTAGGACTGGAACCCTTGAAAGACAACTTGAAACAGTATGAAAGAGGGTTGGTTCAGCACCTCGGCAGTGGTTGTCAGTTTACAGTGCGTGGGAACCGGTTGTATGATACTCCTGAAACAAAGGCTATGGTGAAAAAATGGAGCGATTGGTTCCATAAATATCGTGAAGTACTTACAGGTGATATTATTCACCTCGGATGGCCTACCGGCAGGGGACTGGACTGTATGATGCATGTCAATCCCTTCGGAAGGGATAAAGCAATGCTCCTCGTTTTTAATACCACCAGCGACCCTGTTAAAAAGAAGCTGACGGTTCCCTTATATTATACCGGATTGAGTAAAGAAGCAACCATCAGTGAACAAGGGAAGAATTCCCGGAAATATCGGATTGACAGAGAATATAATGTGGAAGTGGAAGTGGAAGTGGATGCCAACGGGTTTACCTGGTTGCTCATTCAATAGCCTTAGACCTTTCAATGAAACAAAACGATATGGAATAGAAACAACTTACTGGATTTCTCTCTGTGATGATTTTTTCCAGATCAGATAGTGAAGAAAAGGTAAATGAGGGTGTAAGTGCCATAAACAGGGTGTATCGATAAAGGGAATTGATTACTCTGGATGCAAAAAATGTGGTCTAATTAAAAGATTAGAAAAACAAGAATAGTTTCGCGGAGAAAGAATAGGAAAGGGCGGGATTTTCATGATGAGCTATTGTTTGGAAATGAGGATATAAGGTAAAAATCACTAAAAATTTTTCAAAAATGAAAAGCAGGAGAAATTTTCTAAAAAAAGGGATTATAGGAACTGGTGCTCTAACCGCAGGAATTTTTTCCCCCACGGTTATGGCCAACAAGATAAAAACCGTTTCTGATTCTGTTCCTGTTGACCCGGATCAACCAATACCGAGAAAGGTCATTCAATCTACCAGGGCATTCAGAGAACGTCTTTTAGCCGATTCCTATCGACCTGGATATCATTTTTGTGTGCCAGAGGATAAGGGACATCCTGGTGATCCCAATGGCGCCTTTTTTCATAATGGACGTTATCATTTGATGTACCTCTATGAACGAACTGGCTCAGGGGTATCATGGGGTCATGTGTCCAGTAAGGATATGTTGCACTGGCGACATCATCCTGATGCAATCGGACCGGGAGATGGGGATGAGGGGTGTTTTAGCGGAGGTGCTTTTGTTGATGATGATGGTACAGCAATTTTATCATACTGGATGCTTTGGGGTGCCAGGGGTATTGGTCTAGCTAAAAGTTCAGATGGTACCTTTAACGAATGGGAAAAGTCTGAAAGTAATCCTGTTATTGAATCCACAGAGTGGGGAATTACTGAAATGAAAGACAAATCGGGAAAGGAAATATATGTAGGTTCGGCAGACCCATCGAATATCTGGAAAAAAGATGGACGATATTACATGCTTACCGGTAATCTGCTTGTATTAGATAAGTTTGGCAGAGATGAGGATTCACCTGCCGATATGCAGGGAGACTGGCTGGAGCTTTTTGAGTCAAAAAATCTTAAGGACTGGACGTATCTGCATAGATTCTATGATAGAAACCCTTTATGGACCGAAATTACTGAAGATAATATGTGTCCCAGCTTTTTGCCACTGCCTATGACGCCAAAAGGAGGACCAGCAAGTGATAAACATTTATTGCTTTTTATTAGCCATAATATGGGATGTCAATACTATGTAGGTGATTATGAAAATAATAAATTTTATCCCAAATCTCACGGTCGAATGTCATGGAATGATAATGCCTATTTTGCACCTGAAGCTTTGATTGATGATAAAGGTCGTCAAATTATGTGGGCATGGATTTTTGATGATAGGCCGGATTCAATAAAGAAGTATATGGGATGGACCGGTACTTACGGTTTGCCACGTACACTCTGGCTTGGTAATGATGGTGAATTGAGATTGAGACCAATACAAGAGTTAGAATCATTAAGGTTGAACGAAATTACAATTACTGATTTAAAGGTTAATGCTGGAAATGAAGTAAAATTAAATACCCCCGATAGAGATATAATGGAACTTGAGATAATAATCCAGCCTAATTCTGCTCATCAATATGGTGTAAAAATTTGTGTGTCAGATGATGGATCTGAGGAGACGGTAATTTATTACGATAATTCAGATAAAGAATTAAAATTGGATACAAGAAAATCAGGATTAGAATTTGGTCGAAAAATTATTGAAGAAGCTCCTTTAAACCTTAAAGAGGATGAGCCCCTTGTGTTAAATGTATTTGTTGATAAATCTATTGTTGAAGTATTTGCTAACGATAAACAATCCATCGCACGTATGGTATATCCTACACTTGGAGGTAAAGGAATAAAAATATTTTCTGAAGGGGATAATATTCATGTCAGCAAGATTAAGTCATGGGAAATGATGCCATCAAATCCATATTGAATTTTGTAAAATATCAGGAAATATTTTAATGATTTTATAAATGGACAACAATAATAAGTGTAATCGAAAATTATCTGTTAAGTAATAAAAATGAAAAGTACTAATCGCGTATTAAAATGGTCTTTAATAGTAGCACTTGGCGGCTTTCTTTTTGGTTTTGATACGGCTGTAATTTCAGGTGTTGAAAAATCAATACAACAACTGTTTCAACTAAATCCGTTTTGGCATGGTTTCACTATCTCTTCTGCACTTATTGGAACAGTGATTGGGGCACTCAACGCAGGGAAACCAGCCGATAAATATGGAAGGAGATTATTGTTGTTATTTATTGCTGCCCTTTATGCTATTTCTGCAGTAGGCAGCGCATTGTCTCCGAATCTATCACTTTTTATTGTTTTTCGGTTTTTAGGAGGTCTGGCAGTGGGAGCTTCATCTGTAGCAGGTCCGATGTATATTTCTGAAATTTCTCCTGCTAAAATAAGGGGCCGTATGACAGCTCTTTTTCAGTTCAATGTAATTTTTGGGATTTTAATAGCTTATGTATCCAATTATTTATTGCGAGAAACAGGGAATGAACCCTGGCGATTTATGCTCGGGGTAGAAACCATACCAGCACTTGCCTTTTTCTTTTTACTTTTTCTAGTTCCAAGAAGTCCACGTTTTATGATAAAAGCGAATAAAATGGAAGAAGCAAAAAAAGTGCTCAATTTGATTGAGGGGAATAATGTGGAAGCTGAGATTATTGAGATTCAAAGAGGATTTAAACAAGCAAAAACTGGTAGTCAAAATTTGTTTTCGAAGCATTATTTTAAGCCAATCTCAATTGCCTTTTTAGTGGCTATGTTTAATCAGTTTTCAGGAATTAACGCCATTCTTTACTACGCACCTAGAATTTTTGAACTAACTGGCTTATCGTTAGATGATTCGATGTTTCAACCCGTAATGTTAGGTGTTACCAATGGCTTGTTTACTATTGTGGGCATGTTGGTTATTGACAAAATAGGAAGAAAAAAATTATTGATTGTTGGCTCTATTGGAATGTCGATATGCCTGGCGCTTATATCAAGAATTTTATTTCTCAAAGATTTTTCCGGTTACGGAATGCTGATCTTCCTTTTGATCTATATTGTTTTCTTCGCCTTTTCCACGGGTGCAGTCATCTGGGTCTTAATCGCTGAGGTTTTTCCCAACAGCGTCAGGGGTAAAGGTCAGGCGTTGGGAAGTTTTACCCATTGGTTTTTTGCCGCATTGGTCACTTTACTTTTTCCGGTTTTAAGTGTCACCCCCATGGGAAGTGGGTATGCCTTTGCTTTTTTCTCGGTGATGATGATTGTGCAAGCTTTGGTTGTTTGGAGGTATTTCCCAGAAACCAAAGGGAAAACGCTCGAAGAACTTGGTGAGGAGCTTTCACTGTAAGAATTTAATAATAACATATAACTCTTAAGATTATGGCTAAAATGAAAAACAGGCTTATTTATTTGACACTTGCTGCGTCTTTTTATATCATGGCAACTGTACCCGCTTTTTGCGATGAAGGTAAGGACACTACCGCGATTACGCCTGAAGATATTCAATCGGCCCGCAAAATACGTCGGGCCCAATTAAGCGATCCCTGGCGGCCGGTGTGGCACTTGACCATTGCCGAAGGAACCGGATATCCATTTGATCCCAACGGGGCTATTTTTAAAGAAGGCGTCTATCATCTTTGGTACTTGTATCAGGCCGAAGCCGGTCATCATTGGCAACATCTGTCAAGCATTGATTTGTTTCACTGGCGTTGGCATTCAAATGATTTACAACACCATAAAGGTGATCCGGATACCGGAATTTTCAGCGGCAATGCTTTTTTGGCAAAGGACGGGAATGTGGTTATAGCTTATCACGGACTGGGTACTGATGGGAATTGCACCGCTTACAGCAGTGATATAGAGTTGAACGAGTGGACAAAGTCGGAGGCCAATCCCATTGCTAAGCCCGGATGGGATCCTTATATGTGGCTGCAAGAAGATACTTACTATCAAATATCGGGAGGTAATCCGCCCCTATTGTATAAAGGAGACACCTATAATACTCCCATGAAGCAGACAGGGGAATTTATGACCCATGATATGCCTGGGGTAGATGATTTTGAAGATGTTTCGTGTCCCGATTTTTTTAAACTGGGTGATAAGTGGGTGCTTCTGGGTATTAGTCACCCCCGCGGGGCCAGGTATTACATTGGCGATTGGGATGGAGAACAGTTTAAACCGGAGTCTCACCATCGCATGAATTGGCCCGGGGGAACTTTTTTTGCCCCCGAAACACTTCTCGATGATCAGGGCCGGCGCATTCTTTGGGCCTGGGTGCTTGATCGAAAAACAGGTGTTTCCAGCGGAACCATGTCCATGCCCAGAGTGCTTTCCCTTTCTGAAAATAAACGCTCACTGAATATTGAACCTCCCAAAGAAGTGGAACGGCTGAGGTATCAGGAAATGATTGAAGAACCTTTTGCAGCGTTTTCTGACCACCCCGTAACTTTAAAAAAGATTGAAGGCAACATAATGGAGATGGAGTTGATTATTGATCCGGGTAAAGCCAAACGTTTTGGATTTAAAGTATTTTGTTCAAAAGACAGACGTGAGCAAACACCTGTCATAGTTGATACCGAAAAAAATACGCTTAAGGTTGATATGAGACCATCAAGTCTTAATAAACCTGATTACCATGAGTTTGTAATGCATGATCCAAATCCTGTGATTGAAGTTCAGGAGGCTCCTTTTGAATTGAGAAAAGGTGAAAAATTGCATCTCCGGGTATTTCTCGATAAATCCATTCTTGAAGTATTTGCCAATGGCCGACAGTGCATAACACAAGTGGTTTATCCCACTCTCGAAGATGCCGTTCATGTGCAGGTTTTTACCGAGGATGCATCCATTCAGGTAGAGAAAATGAAAGCGTGGAAATTATTTCCTGCCATGCAATGGTAAGTGACTGAAATTATCAATTGAAAAATAAAATAAGATGAGAATTACGATTTTGGCAGTTATCTCTGCAATCACTTTAGTAATGCCTTTTCAGGTTTTGTCGCAGGAGTCTACATCAAGGGAAAGACCAGTTGACTACGTGGACCCGATGATTGGCACAGCCGACTCGCGATGGATGGTTTTTCCCGGGGCCAGCATGCCTTCGGGGTTGGTTAATTTAAGCCCCGATAATCAAAATGAAGGGTGGAAGGCCGGCTATGAATATACCATAGAAAACATCGCTGGGTTCAGTCATATTCATTCCTGGGTGATGGGTGGTTTGCTTACGATGCCCACCACCGGCAAACTGGAAACCAGCCCCGGTGATGAAATGAAGCCCGATGAAGGTTATCGTTCCCGGTTCAGACACGATACCGAGGAAGCTTCTCCTGGCTATTATGCCGTCACCCTGGATGATTATAAAATCCGTGCAGAGCTGACGGCTACAAAACGAACCGGATTTCAGCGTTATACCTTCCCAAAAGCAGAAGCATCGCGTATTATCTTCGACCTGACCATTCCCACCGAATACGGTTACAGACAGTATGACACTAAAGTTGAGAAGATAAGCGACACGGAGATTGCCGGGCACAGTACACAGTTGGGGGAGGGTATAAATAGCAGGTTGGAGAATGATTATACCATCTATTTTGTGGCCAAATTAAACAAACCCTTTAAAAAAATAGGGGCATGGGAAAGAAACTGGGGTGAGACTGAGAACACTATGCTACCTGAAAATCAATCGGTATATTATGGGAATGGAGATTTCGGAACATACCTGGAGTTCCCGACAAGTGAGGGAGAGAAGGTTTTACTAAAAACCGGAATATCTCTGGTGAGTATCGAGCAGGCCAGGCTCAATTTGGAAAAAGAATCGGATGAACCTTTCGGTTGGGATTTTGATGTCTGCAGGACAAATGGGGCAAATATTTGGAACGACCTTTTGAGTAAAATAAAGGTTGAAGGACAAGAAGCCGATAAACGAAAATTTTATACCAATATGTATCGTGCCTATTGTGCCAGAGCCGATTATTCCGATGTGAATGGTATGTACCGCGATATGTGTGAAAAGGTTCAGGTTTTAAAAGACCCTCATAATGGTATTTACGGATGCGATGCATTTTGGAACACTTTCTGGAATCTTAACCAGTTGTGGAACCTGGCAACGCCTGACCTAAGCAACAAATGGGTAAATTCGCTGCTCGAAATTTATGATCGAGGTGGCTGGCTGCCTAAAGGTCCTACAGGTATAGAGTACTCAGGGATTATGGTAGCTTCTCATGCCATCCCTTTCATCGTGGCAGCTTATCAGCATGGTATTCGCGACTATGACGCAGAAAAGGCCTTCAATGCCATGTATAAACAGCAAACGGTACCGGGGCGAAATCATGTATGTGGAGGTTTCGTAGGTAACCGGCAGCTGGAATCCTATATGAAATATGGCTATGTGCCCATTGAGGCGGGTTGGAGATGGTCCGAAGCAGCTTCTTCGAATACCCTCGAATATGCTTATGACGATTGGTGCGTGGCACAAATGGCCAGGATGTTGGACAAAAAACCTGATTACCGCTATTTCATGAACCGAAGTAATTATTACAAAAATATGTTTGATGAAGAGATAAAATTTATGCGTCCCCGGTACATTGATGGATCATGGATGGAAAATTTCGATGAATTAAACCGTTCTACCTGGTTTTGTGAAGCATCGTCGTGGCAATATACATGGTTTGTTCCTCAGGATCTGTACGGTTTGATTGACTTAATGGGTCAAAACGTATTTAACGATCGTCTGGAAAAAGGGATGATAGAATCCCGGGAAAAGAAGTTTTATCACCCTCAGTTGGTTAATGTGGGCAATCAACCCAATATGCAGGCTGCATGGCTCTTTAATTATTCAGGTAAACCCTGGTTAACTCAAAAATATTCTCGTCTAATGGTGCAGGAGTATTTTGGAGACGATCCTTTTGACGGATGGCCCGGCGATGAAGACCAGGGACAGATGGGAAGCTGGTTTGTCATAGCTTCTCTGGGGCTATTCCAAATGGACGGCGGTTGCCGTGAAAATCCCATTTATGAGATTGGATCACCTTTGTTTGATAAAGTCGAAATTGATTTGGACCCAAAATATTATCCCGGTGGAAAGTTTGTGATTGAAACCCGGAATAACAGCCCCTTCAACTTTTTTGTTCAAAAGGCTTTTTTAAATGGTAAACTTTTGAATAGATGTTGGATTTATGCTCACGAGTTACAAAATGGAGGAAAGTTAGAATTGGTGATGGGTGCAGAACCGAATAAAAATTGGGGAGTTGGTATTGAAAATCAACCCCCTGATCCAAATCATTAAAACAACCGATCAATTAATTTTGTTATGGAACAAGTTTTTAGAGAGAGAAATTTATATCTGCTTGGATTTTTACTGTTGCTTACACTGCAGATAAGCTGTTCAAAAACGAATAAGACTGAATTTAGCACCGACTATTTTAAAATCCAAATCAACGAACATGGGTTTATTACCAGTATGCAGAATATAACGGTGAATCCACACCGGGAGTTCAGTCCGGCTGATAAACCCTCACCGTTAATGAGCCTGTATAATACCGGAGAGGATGTGTATTATGAACCGGTAAAGGCGGTTTTTGATGAAGGAAATAAAAGCATTCGATTAACTTATCAGAACGGATCCGTTGCCACCATAAAAATCGAACCCCAACAAAAATATTTCAGACTTACGCTTACTGACTTATCTCCGCGCAATGGAATTGATGGCGTGCAGTGGGGCTCTTATCACACTACTATTACCAATCTGTTGGGAGAGATAATCGGCGTAGCGCGCGATACCAGCGAGGCGGTTAATTATGCCATTGGTATGCTTGCCTTGGATGACAACACTCTGGGCGGACTCTCTTCAACCATAGCCGATGCAGCCCCTTTTCAATACATTATTCATTCCCCTGATTCCATTCGGTTTCCCTTGCCCGATAGTTTACATGAAGGCCAGGTTTTTACCCTTGGGGGAGATGGAATCAGCGATGTTGCCTTTTATGCGCATAAAGAACCCTGGTACAGAATTATGTACGGCAATGCAGCTTTGGTGGATGATAAGGGGAGGATATTTATTTCTTACCATTCGAGAGACCGCACATTTGAACGGGAGGTTTACTATTCGTTAATTCCCAATATGGCTGCTAATACGCCAAATCATATTGAAGTGAAACCGGTCCCCGGGGTCGATTATACCGGTTCATCCATCGCGCTTTGGGGTAGCCCCGAGAGTACAGCTTTGATGGATGTTATTCAGGATATTGTATTGGCGGAAGATTTGCCTTATCCTACGATTAACGGGAAATGGGTGAAAGATCCTGCTGCCTATGTGCCTGATGCTTTTTCACGTGGTGGAAGGCATGACAGCATCATTTCTTACACTTCCAGATTAGGGTTTAAGGCTATCAGTCTGTATGACCTTGGATTTTTAAGGCCCGATCGGGGTAATGAGGGTTATATCGACGGAAAGAACTTTGAAAAAACGCCCATTAATTTGACTTCCGGAAACAATTCGTACAAAGAGTTTGCTGAGAAGGCAGCAAAACATGAAATTACGATTGGACGGACAAACATAACCACTTCTTTGGCTCGCGGCACAAAGGATGCCAGCCCGGTTCCCAGTGACAGCTTATGTTACCAGCAAAAACGGTTGCTGGTGAAGGGTATAAGTCCAACCGATACGACCATCCTTGTGGACGACCCAACCCATCTTGAAGAGATTGCCAGTTGGCAGGGGCACGCAAAAAACTTGAATATGGTGAAAATCGGGAAAGAGTTGATTCATTATCTCGGTGTTTCAGAGGAAAAACCATACCGGCTTCTGAATGTAAAACGCGGATACTGGGGCACTACTCCTGCCAACCATCAGGTGAACGATACCATCTATAAATTGCAGGTCACCCTGAATTATGGCTACGATGGGTTAATCCCCAACCTGGCCCTTCAGGATAAAATAGCCGAATACTATGCAGATGTTTGTTTCATCAATGGTTTGGGATATTACGATTTTGACGGACAGGAATTTTTGTTTAACAACGGACATGGGTATTACTCTACCAAACGCTTTTTCCGCAAAATGTTTGAGAGGGCTGAACAGCACGGGTTACCCCATATCCGCTTTACCGGGGCTACATTATCAGAAGGCTCATGGCATTATCAGAGTATCTGGAATGTTGGAGGTGGTAAAAATATGTATGATGCCAATACCCGGGAGTGGGGCAGCACAACCAGTCAGGGGAAAGATCTGCGGGATGTAACCTTTGCTAACTTCTTTCCGGTGAGCATGGGCGGTAATTTTCCCATAAATGCCAATTCAACGGTTGAGCAATATGAGCATATTCAAGCCGTTTCAGTGGGTATAGGAGGCACATACAGTCTGGTACTTGATCAGAAAGAGGTAGAGAGCTGCCTGCAAAAAGATGCAATATTCAATGTCATTCGCACCTGGGAAAATGCACGGGCCGCCAATGCCTTTCCCCGAAGTGTAAAAAAACTGCTGGCGGATCCAACTCAGAACTGGACCCTCGAAGAAGTGGATGAGGATTCCTGGAAATTATACGAGGTAATTGATAACGAAAAAACAAATCCCAGAGTGCTGACGCGTGCTGTTGGCTATTGATTCGTTGTCATTTCGCATCAGGGGTGTGATTAAAAGTAATTCCTGAATGATTAAAGAATTAGTTAAAAAAACATTGAATGAACAGGATAAACATTGAAATATGATGAAGAATATATTCACTTTTATTTTGACCTTAGTGTTTTCCGGGCAATTTGTTATTTCTGGCTTTGCAGCGGGGGAGAACGAAAAATGGGTAATGTCCGGATCTGAAGTTCCATCTGTTGCGCCAGTCGTTGATCACTTCCTGGAAGAGTTGAATGGCCGCATGCGGCTTTTACGCTGCCAGTATGACGGAGCTCAACTAGTAAAGCATCAATCTTTTGGAAATGACATATTAAAAATAGGCAACGAACAGTGGCATGGCAACATTGAAGCCCGTCGGGTAACCTCAGACCCTTCAGCTATGGATTTGAATATTCAGTTTAAACTGGCAGCAGGTCAGGCCCGGGAGGCAGGGGTAGCTGTGGCATTTGATTTTTCCGGCTGGAGTACCGAAAACTACCTAATGCTTCCTGCTTCAGTTTATAACGGGAACAGGTGTAAGTTGGTGGACAGAGGTTATGCTCAGGGACTGGAACGCGAGTTTCTGTATCAAAAAGATATTCCGTTGATGTCAGTGCCCATTCCACAGCTTTTCCCGGAAGAAGGGAATATATCGAGATTAGAAGTAAATGCCTGTAATCTGGCTACTCCGGCCATTTGTTTTTTCAGCAAAGCAAAAAAGCGGGGATTTATTGTACTGACAGACCAAAATACGCCTTTTGCGGATAATGGGTTTATCGTGGAAGAGAGTCTTGATCGCAAAAGGGCCAGTTTGGTAATCAGTGCTCCGGGAGTACGGGAGAAAAAACCGCTGTTTGTTGGTTTTGCTGAAAGTCCGGATCGCGGAGCGGACCTCGAGGCCGGAGATCAGATCCATTTGCGAATGCGGATTTATTCCTTTGATGCCAGGGATATTCCTGCAGTTTTGGAGAAATTCATGGAGGTCCGGAAAGCCGTTACCGGTCCTAATGATCCGCGAAACCTGATTCCATTCAGTCAGGTCGCCCGGTGGATGACCGAGCGCATTGATGAGAGGTGGTATGAAGACAATAACTATCAGTTTTATTGCCCGGAGAATGCCAACTGGATCTCATTTGGCTGGATTGGAGGACTGATGAATACGTTTCCCATACTGGCCCTGGGAGAGGACTGGCATCGTCAAAGGGTTGTAAAAACCTTTGATTTTGCTATCCCCCGTGGACAAGGTGATGCCGGTTATTTCTACGGTGCCCTTAATTTTGATGGCAAACCTTTTGGGCGTGAAGGGTATGATGAGTTTCCGGAAATTGTATTGACCCGGAAAAATGCTGATGTATTGTTCTGGATGATTAAACAGTTTTTATTATTAAAAGCCCAGGGGAAGAGTTATGTTATCAAACCAGAGTGGGAGAAGAATATTGAGCGGTTAGCAGATGCTTTTGTTGCTACCTGGGAAAAGAACGGACAATGGGGCAGGATGCTCAACAATCAAACGGGAGAAGTGACTGAGTACAATACCTCAGGGGGTGTAATGGCTATAGGAGGACTGGCGCTGGCTGCGGATTACTATGGAAAGCCGGATTACCTCAAAACAGCCAAAGAAGCAGCTGATTTTTATTACCAGCGTGATTTCGTAAAACGAGGAATGACCAATGGTGGATGTGCTGATATTTTGCACAATGCAGATTCAGAAACAGCTGCAGGTTTTATGACAGCCCTTATGACACTATATGAAACTACCGGAGAAAAAAAGTGGCTGGAAAAATCCCGGCAACTAGCAAATTTAGTTGCTACCTGGACTACTTCTTATGATTATGAATTGCTACCGGAAACAGAGTTGGGCCGATCGGGTGCAAAACTGACCGGAGTTTACTGGGCAAGCACGCAGAACAAACATGGAGCTCCCGGTATCTGCACCAGTTCAGGGGATCCGTTATTCAAAATTTATCGAGCTACCGGAAATACACTTTACGCCGATTTAATGAATGATATTATTCATGCTCATGCTGAAAGCATTCGCCCGGGAGGATATACCAATGAACGTTTAACTTATTGTGATGCAGAACCTCACAGTGTGGGAAACCTGGGTGATCATGTTACGGGATGGAACGAACTGAATGGTTTTCTGATGGCTATAGAAATTCCAGGAATCTATCTTCAGACTGATACGGATGAATTTTACGTCTTTGATCATGTGGAAGCCAGGATGGTTAGACGAGATAAAAATGGAATGTCTTTGGAGATAACAAATCCTACGAAGTTTGATGCAGAGATTGCTGTTTTTGCGGAGAAAGCAAAACAAGCAAAAAATCCATTAGGTTATAACGCTTTTTTACATTGGCCAAAAGTGAAAGTAAAAGCTGGAGAAACAGTTCTTCTTCAAATTTGTAAAGATGGATTAGAAATAAAAACATTGTGATTTAAAACAAGAAAAAAATGAAAATTTTAAAAATTGGCATATTTACTTTAGTTCAATTTTTTACTGCAATGTTATTAGCTAGCTCTGAAAAGAATTTTTTCCCTACAAAACAAAATAAGGAAATCGATCTGACTATGCTTTTAAATGAAATGGCCGACAGGGAAAAAATAACACGGTTTCCCGATGACGGCTACCAATCTTTACAGGCCAGCAGCTACAACAGGGAGTCGGTTTCACCCGACGAACCGGGATGGTTTGCCGACTCTGACGGAATTGGATTTATTCGGACCGAAGAGGTAAACGGCAAAACAGAATGGGTGATTATGGAAGATGAAGGACCGGGCGTAGTAACCAAAATATGGGCGGTTTGTTTCTATTACGGATTGGATGATACAACCGGTGCCAACATCAAATTTTATCTCGACGGAAATCCGGATCCGGTTATCAATACAAATTTCTTTAGCCTGGTAAAAGGGTACGATTTTATAAAACCTCCGTTTGCTGATGAAACTACCCGGGCAGGCAATTTATATTTTCCGGTTCCCTACGAAAAAAGTTGTAAAATAACAATGGACAAAAAGTCATTTTACAACATTATTAATTACCGCAAGTATCCTGAGGGAACGCCCGTGAAAACCTTTTCAATGGAGGAGTTCGAAAATGTTGCCGGCCTGCGCGAAGAAATCGGAGCCATACTGACAAATCCTCCGCAGGCAAAAGGTATGGAAATGGAAAAGCAGCAAACCCTGAAAAAAGGGGAAGTTCTGAAGATTGAACTTCAGGAAGGACAACACGCCATTAAACAATTGGAAATTAAAATACATACAGCAGAAAATTATCCCCAGGCACTGCGTTCAACCATTCTGACGGGTGAGTTCGATGGAAACAATACAGTTTGGTGTCCGGTTGGCGATTTTTTTAACAACGTGGGGAAAATTCAGCCCTATGAAATGTGGGAACGTTCAGTAAAAGAAGACAGTACCATGGTTTGCAGGTGGATAATGCCTTACCGGGAAAGTGGTTCGGTCAGCCTCGTAAATCTGTTTGAGCAGCCCGTTACAGTTTCTTTGAAGATTATTCAGGATAAATACAGGTGGAACGAAAGGAGCATGCATTTTTATGCCTCCTGGCGTCACGATCCGCCAACTCCCACTTTCCCGCTGTTCGATTGGAATTTTCTTTCTGCCGAGGGCCGGGGTGTTGTAGTTGGCGATCAGTGGACTGTGCTCAATCCCACCGAAGGGTGGTGGGGCGAAGGTGATGAGAAAATTTATGTGGATGAAGATTTTGACAGAAATTTTCCTTCTCATTTTGGTACAGGAACAGAAGATTATTATGGTTGGGCCGGTGGTGTCGTACCTACTCCTGCCGACCAGTTTTCAAAACCGTTCCTCGGAAATATAATAGTTGGGCATCCCCGTTCGCAGGGCTTTAACGTTTGCACCCGTACCCGGGTTCTGGATGCCATCCCGTTTAATGAAAAACTGAAGTTTGATTTTGAGTCGTCGTGCGGAACGAGGCAAAGCTGGTTTTATTTGCAATATGCCCAAACTACATTTTGGTACGGAATACCCGGTGTTTCGCATAACCGCCCGCCAATGCCCGAAATGGCAGCCCAAAACCTGCCTACATTGGAGAATCTCCAAACATTAATTGAAAATGCAAAAAATGAATTGTTTGTGGTGGAGGGTGCACTGGAAGCCGAAAACATGAACCTTTCTGAAAAATCTGAAGCAGTTAGTGAGGATTTTGCTGAGATTCAGGTTTGGGGAGAAACGAGTAATGATGATTTGAAAAATCTGTGGTTTGAAAACCCCGGCGATTTTGTCGAATTTACACTGACAGAACAATTTGAACCATCAAGACTAAAAATTGCATCGGTAGTTGGTCGGAATAGCGGAATTTTTGATATTTACGTAAATGATAAACAGATACTTACCCAAGACCTGTATTCAAACCACGCCGGAATTACAAGTCCGTATATCGATTTGGGCGAACACAAACCAGTTGACAATGCTTTCAAAGTAAAATTTGTATTTAAAGGAATAAACAGGGAATTCCGAAAAATAGACCAAAAAGCAGCGCTTGGAGTTGATTTCTTTCTGATTGAAAATAATTTTTTAAACCGTTAAATATGAAACGAATAATTTTTATAACCCACATTTTTTTATTTTCCAGCCTGTTGGCAAACTCGCAGGAAAATCTTCCCCTGTTCAAAAAAGAGCAGGTACGAACAAACAGCGACTGGCTGCTTTACCAGGCAAATCAACCGGCTAAACTTTATGAAGATGAAGACGGGCATCTCTTGCTGAGCAACGGCTTGGTGAGCCGGACTTTTTCCACTGAACCCAACGGGGCAACAATTGGGTTGGAACATTTGCAAACCGGAGAGTCATTTTTGCGCTCGGTTCGCCCCGAAGCTGAAATCCAGATTGATGGGACAACCTTTGAGGTGGGTGGTTTAACCGGTCAACCCATCCACAATTATTTGCTGCCGGAATGGATTGAATCTATGAACGCGAATCCGGCATCTTTCAAACTGGTTAATTATAAGCTTGAAAACACAAAAGAACGTTTCGCCTGGAAGAAAAGAAAAGAGTGGATGCCCAAAGACATGCCCTGGCCGGCTCCGGGAAAAGAGCTCATTTTTACCTACAAACTGGATAATGAAGCACTGAAAATTCTTTCAGGGAGCTCATTATCAGACGAAAACCGGCAAATCTTGTTTGGCGATTCGTTTGAAACACTGCACGAAAACTGGAAACGTTTTGAATCGGACGCCGATGCCCGCAATTCGTTCATTAATGAAGGAAAAGCAGGTGAAATTATGGCGCTGACCAACACCGCGGTTTATGCCGAACAACCCGTGATTCCCGGTACAGAAGTTTTCTTGGCAAAAATAAATCCGGGCACCGATAAAAGCAGCAGTTGGGGACCGGGACTCGGACTGGTGTTTCCCGGCAAGACAATTAAAATCAATCTTCGTCCCGGAAACAATGAAATCGGTTTTTATGACGGCGAACAGGAAAATCGCATTTCAGGTCTGGAAGCCGGAAAACCGGTCTGGCTTCGGATGGAATTGCAAAACAATAAACTGCTGGCTTCCTGGTCATACAACAAAAAAGAATGGCAAAAAGCCGGAGAAACGGCACTTCGCCAAAAACCTGAACGGGTGAGGGTTGGCAAAATGGACTGGCAGGGGAAAAACAGCGACCATGCTACCAGAGGAGAAAGCGGAAGGAGTAAAATAGAAGAATTTTACATGTTGGGCAGTATTCCGGAGTCAGTAAAATCAACAGGTTTGGAAGAGTACCGATATCTTCAGGATATTGTTGTAAATGTACATTACGAATTGTACGACGGACTGCCGGTTTTCAGCAAGTGGATTACGGTGGAAAATTATTCTGAAAAGCCGGTTACCATCAATTCGTTTAAAAGTGAAATTTTAGCGGCTACCGAACCGGAAAGCACCGTTGACAACCGCGACCACTGGATGCTTCCCAATATGACCATTGAAACCGACTACAATTTCGGGGGCATGTCGTCCGAAAATGTGTTAAGTTCGAGTATCGCCTGGAAACCTGATCCACTCTATAAAACACAGGTGAATTACCAGCGGACAACGCCCGTTTTGCTGGAAGTTTCTCCCAAATACGGCCCTGAACAGGAAATTCTGCCCGGAACTTCGTTTTCGTCGTACAGGGTTTGGGAACTTTTGCACGACAGTTGGGACCGCGAACGCAAAGGCCTGGAACACCGGAGGATGATGCGTGCTCTGGCTCCATGGGTAACTGAAAACCCGATTTTAATGCACGTGCGCAGTGCCGAAAACGAGGCGGTAAAAAAAGCCATTGACCAGAGCGCCGAAGTGGGTTTCGAAATGGTAATCATGACTTTTGGAAGCGGATTCAGTGCAGAAGATGCCAGCGATAAAAACCTGGAAAGACTGAAAAACCTGTCAGATTACGCCCATTCAAAAGGAGTTGCCCTGGGCGGATATTCGCTGCTTGCCAGCCGGCGGGTGGGCGGCGGAAACGATGTTGTGATGCCCGAAGGAATGACGCCCCGTTTTGGTAATTCTCCCTGCCTGGAAAGTGAATGGGGCCACGATTATTTTGAAAAGCTTTACAACCTGTACGAAAAAACCGGCCTCGATATCCTGGAGCACGACGGCTCTTATCCGGGCGATGTGTGCGCATCAACCGAACATCCGGGGCATAAGGGACTGGCCGATTCGCAGTGGAACCAGTACCGGCGGATTTCCGAATTTTATAAATGGTGCCGCTCCGAAGGAATTTACCTGAATGTACCGGATTACTACTTTTTGTCGGGCAGTAACAAAACCGGGATGGGTTACCGCGAAACCAACTGGTCGCTGCCGAGGGAGCAGCAGGAGATTATTGAGCGCCAAAACATTTACGACGGAACCTGGAATAAAACACCGTCGATGGGCTGGATGTTTGTTCCGCTGGTTCAATACCACGGCGGAGGCGAAGCTGCAACCATTGAACCCCTGAAAGAACATCTCCCGCATTACGGCCAGCGACTGGCCAATCTCTTTGGAGCCGGTGTTCAGGCGTGTTACCGCGGGCCGCAGCTTTACGATGCACCTGAAACAAAAGCGCTGGTTGAAAAATTGGTTGGCTTTTACAAAAAACACCGCGAAGTGCTCGATGCCGACATCATCCATTTGCGCCGCCCCGACGGCCGTGACTGGGACGGGATTTTGCACGTAAATCCTGCGGGTGAGGAAAAGGGATTGCTCATGCTGTATAATCCGCTGAATGAAGAAATCACACGCAACATCACTGTTCCGGTATATTACACCGGGCTGCACAATCAGTTAGTGTTGGAAGACCAGCAGGGAAAAACACAAACCGTAGATGTAACCCGCGATTATAAAATTGCAATTGAAGTGGATATCCCGGCGAACGGATACAGTTATTTTATTATGAGATAACACACATTCGACGTGAAGTATAAATCAAATAAGAAAGAGAAATATGAATAAAATGGATATCAAAAGAATGTTTGGTTTGCTTCTGGCGGTCACATTGCTATTTGGCAGTTGCGGGGTTCAGAATGAACAAACACACTGGAATGCAGGCAGCATTACTGAACTTTACCGGGCTGCTCCAACCGGAGTTCATAGCCGGTGGGTTAGTCCTGAAAATCCAGACGGAGAAAAAGGGAAAGGGGGCTTAACGAACAAAGGGGCAAAAGGCAATGCCTTTTACATTGTTCAGCCGGGTGCATCCCAAACGCTTTTTGACGTAAATGGTGCGGGCATTATCAACCGGATGTGGCTTAGCGGAACCATTGGTGTTAATGCCTTACAACGAAGGGCTGTTCGGATTGATATGTTTTGGGACGGGGCTGAAAGACCAGCCGTTTCGGCACCAATCGGCGATTTTTTTGGAATAGGCCTGGGATTATTGGCAAAATTTGATAATGAGCTCTTTTCCAGTCCCGAAGCGCGTTCGTTTAATTTTACCGTCCCCATGCCTTTTCGCGAATCGGCAGTCATTACCATAACCAATGAATCAGATGAAGAGGTGTGGATATGGTACGACATCAATTACTTGCTGGTGGAGAAACTTCCTGATGATGTGTTATATTTTCATGCCTACTGGAACCGGGATATGAAAACGACCCTCGGTGAAGATTATGTTATTCTGCCCACTGTGGAAGGGCGTGGACGATACATTGGAACAAATATTGGCGTTATCGGCGATTCTGTTTACCGCGGAACATGGTTTGGTGAAGGCGAAGTAAAAATATTTCTCGATGGGGACAATGAGTTGCCAACACTAGTGGGAACGGGAACAGAAGATTATATCGGAACCGGCTGGGGACAGGGGGAATTTGCCTCCCGTTATTTTGGCTCTCCGGTGGCAGATAAAAACCATGATATCTATGCATTTTACAGGTACCATATTCAGGATCCGGTCTATTTTCATTCTTCGTGTAAAGTAACCATACAACAAATGGGCAATGCCGATAAAATCAAAATTGCTGAAATGAAGAAAAATGGGGCCAATATTACCCCGGTTTGGTTTTTGGGAAAAGAAGGGAATAAAACCATTCATCGCCGGCTTCTCGATGAAGAAAATCCACCTCAGGTTGAAGATGAAGATTTCCCTGTGACATCAACAAATTTTTACCGAAGCGATGATGTTTCTGCAACAGCCTATTTTTACCTGGACTGCCCGGAAAATAACCTTCCGGCACTCCCGGGACCTGATTTAAGAACAAAAGATTTAAACGAGCGGGTTTTTCAAAATAGAGAATAAAATCCTGATTTTATTTCGCTAATAGGTGAAATATTAAAACTCAATTTCAAAATATATTAAACATGAAAATAATTATTACGACCTTTCTGATTAGCTTCTTTTTAAATGCGTTCGGACAATCTGAAAATCTGAATTTTCAGACCAGGTCGTTTACTGTTTCGCTCAATACAGAAGGAAACCTGACCAGTATCCGGGACAAATTAAACGGGAAAGAATATATCGTGGAAAACCAGTCCAGCCCGATTTTAAGTATCTCTTCAAACGGGAATATTGAAAATCCTTCGAGTGCACGGTTGAATGGTGATATTATTGTTCTGGAATATGCGCAAAATGATGTGGAGGCCGGTATTACGTTTGCTGAAAAAGAGGAATATCTTACATTCGAATTAACAGATATTAGTCCGGCTGACAAAGTGGAACTGGTTATTTGGGGCCCTTACCACACCAAAATAAAGGAAACTGTCGGAGAAAGTGTGGGAGTTGTGAGAAATAAAGAATTTGCAATTGGAATTCAGGCGCTTAATGTAAAAACGCTGGGCGGATATCCTGACAATGAAAGCGATATTGAACCTGCTTATGATATCTTTTCAACCGACAATTTAATTGATGTGGACGAATCGGTTAAGATACTGTACCGGGGGCAGACGGCTAAACATACAGATTTTGGTAGCGTTTTGCAGGCTTATTGCAGGAACAGAAACGAGGAAAGAATTATTTCGAACTGGGGCCATACACACTATGTGACGCCGGCTTATGAGGATGGCGGAGTTGTTGGTTCCAAAATTGCCCTGTTTGGTTGTCCGGCAGATAAAGCGTTGGATGTTATCGCACAAATTGAACTGAACGAAGGATTGCCCCATCCGATTATTGACGGGGAATGGGCTAAAAAAAGTCCCAAAGCTACTGCTTCATACCTTATTATCGGGTTTGGTGAGGAGAATCTGGATCAGGCCATTGAACTGACCAAAAAAGCCGGGCTTGAATATCTTTATCACGGTGGCCCGTTTGAAACCTGGGGGCATTTCAAACTGAATGAAAAAGCTTTTCCTGATAACTGGGTAAGCATGAAGCGTTGTGTCCAGCGTGCCGAAAAAGAGGGGATTAAGCTGGGTGTGCATACGCTTTCCAATTTTATCACAACCAACGATCCCTATGTTACTCCAGTTCCCGATAAACGGCTTGCAAAAGTTGGGCAAAGTGTGCTTACTAAAGAGATCCGTTCAACTGATGACGAAATTTTTATCGAATCTCCCGTTTTCTTCAACCAGATGGAAAACAATTCCCTCCATTCGGTGGTCATTGGAAACGAAATAATACGTTACCGGGAAGTGTCAAAAGAAAAAACCTGGCGGTTAACAGGTTGCGTTCGGGGATCATTCAACACAAAAGCGGCTTCGCATGAAAAAGGTGCAAAAATTGAAAAACTGATGGACCATGGTTACAAGGTATTTTTAAGCAATGCTGAACTTTCTGCGGAAATTGCTAAAACAATCGCACGGTTTTTTAATGAAACAGGACTAAAACAAGTCTCTTTTGACGGACTGGAAGGCGTTTGGTCAACCGGTATGGGTCAATACGCCAGAAACATTTTTACAAAAACTTGGTATGACCATTTATCAGAAGATTTAAAAGGCAAAGTAATCAATGATGCCAGTAATCCCAGCCATTTTAACTGGCACATGAATACACGATACAATTGGGGTGAACCCTGGTATGCGGGATTCAGGGAAAGCCAAACCATGTACCGTTTAATGAACCAGGATTTTTACCGGAGAAACCTTTTGCCTTCAATGCTGGGATGGTTTAGCATGAACAGTCAGACCAGTGTTGAAGACGCTGAATGGTTGCTGGCAAGGGCAGCAGGATTTGATGCCGGATTCGCCTTTAATTTGAGTTTCGATGCAGTACAAAAAAACGGACAGAGTGAAGCCATTTTTAATGCCATTAAAACATGGGAAACGGCCCGAATGGCGGGTGCTTTTTCTTCGGATCAGAAAAAACGGATGGAAGACATCAATAAAGAATTTCATTTGGAAGAGGCTGGAGAGAGCCACTGGAACCTATACCCTCTGAAAATGGCGCAGTTTGTTCATGGGCAAAAAATCCGGCAACCGGGAGAACCACTGCATACCCTTTTTGAATTTGAAAATCCGTATAAATTGCAACCCCTAGTGTTTAAAGCAACACTACTTCCCGGAGAGAACTCCCCAGGATCTGATGTTTCAAAAGTTATTTTTGAGATCAATAAAACGCAACAAATGGAGATCTCCGTAGAGATGAAACCTTTTCAGATATTACACCTGAATGAAACCGGTGAACTGAAATTGCTCGACAGGAATCATAATTTGATCCGCCGGATAGAATATGCAGATGACATTCCATTGCTTAAAAAAGGATTAAACCATGTAATTACAGATGCTGATTTTGACGATGTAGGTTCCTCGCAACTGAAAGTGGAGATCATGAGTAAAGGACCTGCAGAACTGGCAGGACGGCCCTGATAAAGGGAGGCTGATTGGAACAAACCGGGCAAAAACTCTCCGGAGCCTGACCGTCGAGTCTGTTCAAGACATGATTAGATAAATACAATCAGTTGAATGAAACCGGAAAAAGCTTTTGCTGTCAGGATTCAGATCCCTATGCCGGAATTTTTTACAAACTGGATAATAACCTTAAAAAATAACAACTATGAACAGAGTATTTTTTTATTTAATTCTTGTTTTCACCCTTCCTCTTTCTTGCCAGAAATCAGGTTTACAGCAATTTGATTTGGAAGGTGATTTGATTGCCAAAGAGATTGTTGAGTTAACCGGAAATTTTCCGGACGATGTGCAGGACATAGACTATGCATGGTTTATTTCCACCTCTCCGGACGGTGCATGGAAGGTACTCCCAGGGATTCACACTGCCCGTATTGTTCTTCTTACAGATTATGTAGGTCATTATCTGAAATGCGAGGCTTCTTATACTGCAACTGGTGCTGAAACAATGCAAACCGTTTCCGTTGTTTCGGAAGAGCCGGTTGTTTATGACGGAAATCCCAACACCGACTGGTTCAAGGACGCCGGTTATGGCATCATGGTTCACTACCTGAAACCGGCCATTGTTCCTGAAGGAGGCTCCCCTGAATGGAATGACGCGGTGAACAGTTTTGATGTGGAAAAATTTGCTTCCCAGGCCAACCAGGCCAATGCCGGTTATGTGATGTTTACACTGGGACAGAATTCCGGGTACTACTGTTCTCCCAATGCGGCATTCGACAGCGTTGTCGGAACCCATCCCGGAGAATTATGCAGCACTCGCGACCTGCCGATGGATCTGATGAAAGCGCTTCAGGAATATAACATACCCCTGATTCTTTATCTGCCAAGCAATCCGCCTATCCGCAATAAACTGGTGTCGGAAAAATTCCGCTATCCGTATGGGAAAGATTCCGCTACGAGCCAGTATAATCAGGCTATACTGGAGGAAATGATCCGGGAGTGGAGCCTAAGGTACGGTGAAGGAGTAAAAGGCTGGTGGTTCGATGGATTATACGAGTGGAATAACATCCGGAGTACCCGGCTCGACATGTCACTCGACCATAACATCAGCACACACACACTGGCCACCAAAGCAGGGAACAAAAACAGCATCGTAACGTATAATTATGGTTTTGGAGATATCCAGGTGAATACCCCGTATTGTGATTACAGTTCCGGGGAAAAACGAACCATCAATGAATATCCTGAAGACCGGTGGGTTGAAAAAGGCGTCCAGTGGTTCCTCTTTACCTACCTGGGAGAAAAATGGGGTGGCAAAGGACTCCAGTTTGAAACCGACAGTCTCGTCTATAAAGCCCAAAAAATTGTTTCCAATGACGGGGTTCTTTGTTTAGAGGTGGTCACTACCCCAGAAGGAGAGATCCTGCCCCATCATCTGGATCAGATTACCGCTGTAGGGAAAATGGCAGCTAAACAACGACAGTGAACTTGGAATGAAATAAAATACGAACATTTACAAATATCATTTTCTGGAAATTATGAAACGAAAACTTTTTAAACGAACAGAACTAATCTCCCTGATTTTCTTATGTCTTTTACCTTTTGTGGCAAAAACCCAGACAACCGACAGGGAAGTTCTTCCCACAGACGCCCAGTTAGCCTGGGCAGATGCTGAAATCGGCGTGCTGATCCATTTCGATGTGCAAGTCTTTAAACCGGAGTATGAATGGCGACGAGACATGGGGAACCATCCGCCTCCATCTGTTTTCAATCCCAGCCGGCTCAGCACGGATCAATGGATGAAAGCCGCCCGTGACCTGGGCGCCAAATATGCGGTGCTGGTGGCTAAACATTGCTCCGGATTCAGCCTCTGGCCAACCGAAGCCCACGAATACAGCATCAAAAATTCCCCTTACAAAAACGGCAATGGCGACATAGTCGGGGAGTTTGTGGAATCGTGCGAAAAGTATGGTCTAAAACCCGGGATCTATGCCAGCACAACAGCCAATGGTTACCTCGGGGTCGACAATCCGGGAAAAGTGCTCTCCGGTGATCCGGAAGAACAACAACGGTACAATAACATCGTCAAACAACAACTTACCGAGCTGTGGACCAGTTACGGCCCCCTGTTTGAGATCTGGTTCGACGGAGGGGTGCTACCGCCGGAAAAGGGAGGATTCGATATTTTGTCGATGGTGCAGGAATACCAACCCAATGCGATTGCTTTCCAGGGTCCCTTCGGTTATGAAAATAATATCCGGTGGGTAGGTAACGAAGAAGGCATAGCCCCCTATCCCTGCTGGGCCAGAGCCGATTCCACCACATCCGCCTCTGGTGTTATCCAGATCAGGGGATTGAACGGAAATCCCGAGGGGCAGTTCTGGTGCCCGGGGGAAGCTGATTTTCCCCTGAGAAGAAATAATACTTTTGGAGGAGGATGGTTCTGGCATGAAGGACAGGACGATAAAATGTTTCGAATGGACGAACTGAAAGATAAATACATCAAAAGTGTGGGAAGAAATACCAATATGTTGCTTGGAATCGTGATTGATGACCGCGGACTGGTGCCAGAAGCGGATGTTAAACGAATGCAGGAACTGGGGAAGTGGATTAAAGAAACCTTCTCCCGTCCTGTAACCCAAACTTCCGGAAAAGGAACCTACTTCGAATTAAATACCGGGAGTAAAAAAGAGCTCACTTACGCAGTTATCCAGGAGGAGATTGCCCACGGGGAAAATATCCGGGAATATGTGCTAAAGGGTAAACAAAACGGTCAATGGGAAACCATATCCTCCGGGACCTGCATCGGACATAAGCGTATTGAAGAGATCCACGGGACCTTCGATGCCATACAATTGAATATAACCGAACATGACGGTCCGGTAACCATTAAGAATTTTATCCTCTATGGGAAGGAATGAAACAAAAAAACATCAAAAAAACATAACATTTTGTCAATAAGCGACATACCAAAAAAAAAGTGGCGACTTTTTCTGGCAGCCATTGATTTCTACAACCACACCGCTTTCCATCTTGATGCTGTTCAAACTGTTATTGATGATAAACAAGAAACCAATCTTGTTGATTTGTACATCAGTGCTGTGAAAGAAAGAAAAGAAACACTTTGCTTTATTTCACGATATTTTGTTGACGATGACTGGTTCTCCAAGAAACCGTTTGTTGACCAAATTATAGTATTAGGCATGCACCTGATAAGCCGGTTGCGAGTCGATGCAGACCTGCGATATTTGTATCAGAGGCTTCCCACCGGGAATAGGGGAAGGCCAAGTAAATATGCCGGTAAAATAGATAGCGCCAACATTGATATAAATTATTTTAAACTTATCGAGCAAAACTAGGAGGCAACCGTCTATTCAGCCATTATATATTGCAAATCATTAAAACAGAACATCAGACTGGTTCATATTACCTACATAAATAAAAAAGGGAAAACTACCCACAAACTCTACTTCAGTACCGACACTCAAATGGATGTACTTGAAATCGTGGATTGTTACCAGAGCAGATTTCAAATTGAATTCCTCTACCGCGATGGCAAACAGTATACCGGGTTGAACGATTCACTATCACAAAGCGAAAACAAGTTGAACTTTCATTTTAATGCTGCTCTTACTACAGTCAAAATTGATAAAGTGGGGCATTGGCTAAGCATATCCAAAGAGGTACGAAAGTCATTCTCTATATCCGACATTAAAACGATGAATTACAGCAGGTTACTATTGCAGCAATTTATTGACGTGTTCGATGTTAATGCACACTCTGCTAAAAATCGAAATCATTTCAATGAACTTATATATTATAGCACTTTTGCCGCATAATTTTTTAACGAAGTATTGTAGTTGAAAGGAACAAAAAAATTATAATTTAAAATAAATAGTTATGAAAGTATTATTGTTAACAATTGTTTTGATTATTTCCAACATGCAACCTGTCTTTTCTCAGAATCGAATCTGGAATGAAACCGAAGAAGAAAAAACCGAACGGCTCAGGTGGTGGACCGACGCCCGGTTTGGGATGTTTATCCACTGGGGATTGTACGCGCAGCCTGCCCGCCACGAATGGGTGAAAAAGCGCGAACGGATTTCGGACGAAGACTATCAGAAGTATTTCGAAATGTTCAATCCCGATTTGTTTGACCCTGCTGAATGGGCCAAAAAGGCAAAAGAAGCAGGAATGAAGTACGCAGTTATTACCAGTAAACATCACGAAGGCTTCTGCATGTTCGAATCGGATTATACCGATTATAATATAATGAACACGACTTACGGGAAAGATATTATTAAGGAGTGGGTCAATGCATTCCGGGCCGAAGGGCTTGGCGTGGGGTTTTACTATTCCCTTATCGACTGGCACCATCCTGAATTTACCATTGACAGAGTGCATCCGCAGAGCGCCAGTACACAGGAAGAGTACGATAAGCTAAATGAAGGCCGCGATATGGAGGTTTATCGTGAGTATTTGAAGAATCAGATACGCGAAATTCTGACGAAGTACGGGAAAATAGACATTCTATGGCTTGATTACTCTTATCCCGGGCAGTTTGGGAAAGGCCGCGATGACTGGGGTTCGGTGGAGCTGATGAAAATGGTAAGGGAACTTCAGCCCAAAATTATTGTAAACGACCGTGCCGATTTAAAAGACTATTGGGGAGGATGGGATTTCACCACACCCGAACAGTTTAAGGTGCAAAGCTGGCCCGAAGTTGACGGCAAAAAGATTCCCTGGGAAACTTGTCAGACTTTTTCCGGCTCCTGGGGGTACTACCGCGACGAACTTACATGGAAAGACAACAAGCAACTGTTGGTTTTGCTCATCGAGTCGGTGAGCAAGGGAGGAAATGTATTATTAAATGTTGGACCAACCGCGCGCGGAACATTCGACCATCGTGCCGATGAAGCACTGGCCGGGATGGGAGAATGGATGAAATTCAACAGCCGATCCATTTACGGATGCACACAGGCGCCCGAGCAGTTTGAAGTGCCCGATCATACACTATTAACATACAATCAGAAAACCAACAGGCTTTACATTCATTTACTTGATTATCCTTTGCAGAATTTCCTTTTGCGTGGTTACAAAGACAAAATTAAGTATGCGCAGTTTCTACATGACGCATCGGAGATCAAAATTTCAGCACCCTACGGACATTGGGTGCAACAGGAAACCGGTGGTAACGATGTAAACCTGCTTTTGCCGGTAAACAAGCCAAATGTTGAAATACCGGTAATTGAATTGTTTTTGGAATGATGTTTTTCAAACTAAAAATGATAGATTTAAAAAAGTATATTCATTATTGTTTCTCTTTTCGTTAGTTTTTAATGTTTTTTTTAAAGATAAAAACTAATAGAATGACTTGGTGGAAAAATGTCAAATTTGGAATGTTCATCCACTGGGAAGTTTATGCAATGCCTGTGGACACTTATGGTGGGAATCAAATCGGCGGTATCGGGAATGGATTATGAACCGGGTCAAAATACCTATTGCAGAATATAAAGCTTATGCGTATCCCTTCTACCAACCCCGTCTTGCTATATGGCCCGCTGGCCCCTATCTTCGCTCCATGCAAAAAAAATAAGAAAGCTTGTCCGGCACCTGACGGATAAAGCAAAGAGGAGATGTACCTGGCCGTAGAGCTGTGGCAGAAAAGCGGATTTTCCCAGGGGAAGTTTTGTTCCCGAAAGAACCTGTCGGTAAAAACATTCAGTTGCTGATATAAAAAGTACAAGAAAGAAAAGGAGATTTCGATTGAGGAAAACAAAGAAACTCCCGATACATTTATTCCTGTTGAAGTTTTCAGAGGCAGATGCAACATTTGTTGAAAACAAGGAATCCGGGCCACTGAAAAAACACTGGAAAAAGCGGGAATTTGATACGACAGAGAAATCAGCATCAGAGAATAAAACCGGTAACAAAAACCAGGGATAAAATATGAATTTGCAGGAAAGAACAGGAAGAAGAACTTTATCTGTTCCTTTAATTAGGGATAAGACAGAAAGGAGTAAGCATTTCCAGGAATTAAATAAATGCAGAAAAGAATTTCCAGGAATAAAAAATTGAATCGTTTTGTAAATCAGTAGTATCCCTTCTACCAACCCCGTCTTGTTAGATGCTCTCCGGATCTCTAACTTCGCGCCATGCGAAAAAATCAGAAGTATAGCAAAGAGGAGATGTATCTGGCCATAGAACTATGGCGGGAAAGCGGATTATCCCAGGTTAAGTTTTGTTCCCGCGAAAACCTGTCGGTAAAAACATTCAGTTACTGGTACAGAAAGTACAAAAAGGAAAAAGGACTCCCGTCCGGACATAACAACGAAGTTTCCGAGACATTTATCCCGGTGAAAGTATCTGGTGACAGAACGACAAAAGTTTCGGATGGAGAATATGGCCGGATAGAAGTTTCATTTCCCAATGGAGTTGAGGTGAGTTGTCCGGTTGGGATTGATATCGGCCAGTTGAAAAACCTGATAAACTTTTAGCCCATGTTTGCCCTGTCATCCGAGAACCGGTTCCATTTGTACAGCCAGTCAACCGACATGCGCAAAAGTTTCGATGGGCTGAGCGGCCTGGTGCAAAATACCCTTGGCCGTAATCCCTGCAATGGCGATGTGTTTATTTTTATCAATAAACGCCGCGATAAAATCAAATTGCTGCACTGGCAGGGAGCAGGTTTTATTCTGTATTACAAACGCCTGGAGAAAGGCACTTTTGAACTCCCCCGCTACGATTCTTCGGTCGGAAGTATTGTGCTGGATTATGCCAAACTGGTGATGATTATCGATGGTTTGAGCATTGAAAACATTCAGAAAAGAAAACGTTATCAGCCAAACATTTAGCCCATTATTTATCCAGAAAACATGTTGATAAATACCCCTGGTTTTTTGCCTGAAAAGCCTTTAAATATAGTACTTTCGGACTATGACAAAGGCACTGGAAAATATGAGTTACGAGCAGCTTTTGGAAGCAGGCAAAAAGCTTGAATCCGATAACTCAAAGCTTGAAGTA
>MTKW01007874.1_pt1 | contig 41520 bp, 44 predicted proteins | sample 1042761 | NCBI WGS metagenome assembly MTKW01 (sample SAMN06205366, study PRJNA360243) | anaerobic digester metagenome | biome: Wastewater treatment plant; feature: Anaerobic digester sludge; material: sludge; isolation source: anaerobic digester fed with sludge from wastewater treatment plant ... | reverse complement strand
CCGCTTACTTTGCACTGTATGATAACCGGAGCCCGTGAAAAACTAAGGACAAATAAAATCAAACGAGGTGTTCACCCTTGAAACGTATCATTCCGTTGGCGGCCTTATGTCTCCTTGCCTTTCTATTATGTTCCGCCCTCCGGCCGGACCAACAAAAAGAGAGCCCGGTTTCACCCGATAANNACCGGGGATACGGGGCCCGACCCCGCCGCCGTCCTTCCGGAGAAAGGGGAGAGCATAGGCGATCCGGCACCGCCGGCGGAAAAAAAGAACCAAAACGAAGCTGCACGCCCGCCCCGAAACAAAGGGAATATTCTTCCCGCCCCGCAGCCGCGGATGGAAAATAACTGCATCCACTTTCTTCTTGTAGGCCGGTTCTGGGAGGAGCCTGCTGCAAAGGTGCTGATGATGGTCACCCTGGTTCCCGGCCAATGTGCCCGGATCACAGCCCTGGATCCGGCTGCAAAAGTTGAAATGGATAATATAAATTGTTCCGTTGGCGAGCTGCCGGAGCAGCACGGCGACCGTGACAGGCTGTACCGGGCGGTAACCTCTTTGACAGGTTTAACCCCCCAGTTCTATATCGATCTGAACTTGAAAGGGCTGGCGGAAATGATCGATTTGCTGCAAAAAAGGGAGGAGAAAGGCGGCGCAGCGTCTTCACCGGAATGGCTCTACGATGGCGAAGAAATGCTGCAGCTGCTGATCAATGCCGGCTCTCCGGCGGAAGCCAGGGAGAAGGCGCTGGTGCAGCTCCTGCTTGCCGCCTGCGAGATTCAGTTTACCCCCCTGGGCTTGAAGCTGCTCTGGATGGGTTATCATAATTTGAAAACCGATCTGAGCCTGGAAGACCTGCTGAAAATCAGAAAAATAACCCAGGGAATCGCCCCGACAGATGTGAGCCTCATCGAGGCTGTCCCATAAAACCGGCGCAGCCGGATTTTCTTTCGCAGATCCCTTTTCGGATTCGCTCCGGCCAGTAATGTGGCCGGAGCAATCTATTTTAATATTATCGATACATGCCCGGCCCCCTGTAGTATAATATTTTAAGCGTCAGTTGCCCGGGGAGTTTGCTCCGGTTCCAACCCCCCGGACCGGCTCAATCTTTTGTAAAGGAGGAATTTATTTGGATAATTACGATAAAGGGTGCAAACCGGCGGAGGATCCCTTTGCCGCCGCCCTGAACTGGATTGAAAAATCTGTAGAGAAACAAGGCCTTTCCAGAAATGTTTTTGAACAGCTGAAATCCATGGCTGTTTTTGCCGAAGTGGCTGTGCCCGTAGAAATGGATAAGGGGAATATAAACGTTTTCACCGGGTACCGGGCCCAGCACAACGATGCGCTGGGCCCGTTCAAGGGTGGAATCCGCTACCATCCCCAGGCTGATCCCGGTAAAGTCAAGGCCCTTGCCGTTTTGATGACCCTCAAATGCGCCCTCATGGGGCTGCCTTTCGGCGGGGCCAAGGGCGCCGTCATCTGTGATCCCCTCAAGCTGTCACCGGGGGAAAAAGAGAAAATCAGCCGCGGCTATGTCCGGGCACTGGCGCCGCTGCTGGGACCGCAGAGAGACATTCCCGGGCCCGATGTGGGCACCGATGCCCTGGTAATGGGTTGGATGGCCGATGAATACGGCAGGCTTGTGGGGAAAAACTGCCTGAACGCGACTACGGGAAAACCGTTGGAACTGGGCGGCTCCCTGGGCCGCCAGGAGGCCACCTCGCTGGGTGTAGTTTGCGCCGCCAGGGAGGCTGCCCGGGTGAAGGGAAAGCCGCTGAATACAATACGGGCTGCCGTGCAGGGGTGCGGCAATGTGGGCAGCGGCGCCATCAGGCTCCTTCATGAAGAGAACTGTTCGATAGTCGCGGTGGGCGATATCAGCGGGGCGATTTATAACCCCGGGGGCCTTGACATCCCCGCCCTCATGGACCATGTACGGGAGACAGGTTTCGTCAAGGGTTTCACCGCCGCTGAACCGGTTTCAAACAGCGAGCTGCTGACGGCTGATTGTGATCTCCTCATTCCGGCCGCACTGGAAAATCAGATCACTGCAGCCAACGCCGCCGACATCAAGGCCTCCATTGTAGTTGAAGCGGCCAACGGCCCCACCACCCTGGAAGGGGGAGAACTCCTCCGGGAGAAAGGCATCCTGCTGGTCCCCGACATACTGGCCAACAGCGGCGGGGTAACGGTGTCGTACTTCGAGTGGGTGCAAAATAACGATGGATTTTACTGGGATATCAATACCGTCAACAGCCGCCTGGAAAAAATGATGGTGCGTACATTTCAGGCCGTTCACAGCTTTGCCGGCGAAAAATGCGGCGGGGATCTGCGGCAGGCCGCTTACTGCTACGCTATCCGGCGGATTGCTGAAGCAATGCGCTGCCGGGGCCGCCTCTAGGACCGGTCCCGGCGCCGGGAAGACAGAAACCGCGTTTAGTGGACAATGGCGAATCCATTGTCCACTAATTTATTACAAACCCTCCGCCATGCCGCGAAAAAGCTCAGGTTGAAATATGCCTTTGATCATAGTAAGATATATTTTGGGATCTATGAATCTACAAAATTCAAGACAGATTGCCTAACTGGAGGAATGCAAATGTCCAAGAATACTCAAACACTGGACGGCAATACGGCTGCTGCTCATATTGCCTATGCGCTGAGCGATGTTGCCGCCATTTACCCCATTACGCCTTCTTCGAACATGGCCGAAACTTGCGATGAGTGGGCCGCTTACGGGCGGAAGAACATTTTCGGCCAGACCCTGCGGGTCTCTTCAATGCAGTCGGAAGGCGGCGCCGCCGGAGCCGTCCACGGCTCACTGGTCAGCGGGGCGCTTACCACAACTTTTACCGCTTCCCAGGGCCTGCTTCTGATGATCCCGAACATGTACAAGATCTCCGGAGAGCTCCTGCCGGCAGTTTTTCATGTTTCAGCCCGCTCCCTGTCCGCGCATGCCCTTTCCATTTTCGGGGATCACTCCGATGTAATGGCCGCCCGCCAGACCGGTTTTGCCCTGCTGGCCTCGGCTTCCGTGCAGGAGGTCATGGACCTGGCCCTGGCGGCCCATCTTGCCGCTGTAAAATCGAGGGTTCCTTTCTTGCACTTTTTTGACGGTTTCCGCACTTCACACGAAATGCAAAAAATTGAAGTCATAGATTATGAAGAGATCAAGAAACTTGTCGACTGGGACGCAATCGCCGATTTCAGAAGCCGTTCCCTCAGCCCCGAACGGCCGCACCAGCGGGGTACAGCCCAGAACCCCGATACCTTTTTCCAGAACCGCGAGGCGGCCAACCCTTACTATCTGGCTGTTCCTGATATTGTTGCCGGGGTAATGGCCCAGGTTTCCGAACTTACCGGGCGCCGCTACGGACTGTTTGACTACGCGGGAGCACCCGATGCTGAAGATATAATTATCTGCATGGGCTCCGCCGCGGACACCGTGGAGGAGACGGTCAATTATCTCAACGGCGAAGGCGCAAAGGTGGGGCTGATCAAGGTCCGCCTGTACCGGCCCTTCTCCGCCGGGCATTTTTTGGCGGCGCTGCCTGCATCCTGTAAACGCATTGCCGTGCTTGACCGGACCAAGGAGCCCGGCGCAACGGGCGAGCCTCTCTATCAGGATATCTGCACCGCCTTCAAGGAGGCCGGTCAAAGCCCGCTCATCGTTGGCGGGCGCTACGGCCTGAGTTCCAAGGAATTTACCCCTTCCATGGTCAAGGCTGTTTTTGACAATTTAAAAGCAGCTGCACCGAAAAACCATTTCACTGTGGGGATCACAGATGATGTGACCGGCAGCTCACTGGAGATAAAAGAGCGGATCAACGCCGCCCCCGCGGGGACGTACTGCTGCAAATTCTACGGTCTCGGCGCTGATGGAACCGTCGGCGCCAATCAGAACAGCATCGTCATCATCGGGGACAATACCGATCTTCATGCCCAGGCCTATTTCGTTTACGATTCAAAGAAATCCGGCGGAATCACCATCTCTCACCTGCGCTTTGGGCCGCAGCCGATCCAATCGCCCTACCAGATCGAGCAGCCCGATTTTGTGGCCTGCCACAACCCTTCATATGTTACACGCTACGATCTTCTGGAGGGGATCAGGGAGGGCGGCATTTTTCTGCTGAACTCGCCATGGGATCTGGAGGAGATGGAATCGCGGCTGCCTGCCGGGATGAAGCGGGTAATCGCCCGGAAGAGGCTCAAGCTTTACAATGTGGACGCAGTCAAGATCGCCGCCTCGGAAGGCCTTGGCGGCAGGATCAATGTGATCATGCAGACCGCATTCTTCAAGACCACGGGGATCATCGAGCCCTCCCTGGCCTTTGCTGAAATGGAAAAGATGATCGACAAATCTTACGGCAAGAAAGGCACCCGGGTGGTGGAAAAAAATATTGCAGTGATGAAGAAAGCCATCGAGGCGGTAGAACAGCTTCACTATCCGGAAAACTGGGCCGATGCAACAAGCGGTGCCAGGCACATCCCGGAGGAGGCGCCGGCTTATGTCCGCGATGTGGTCTATCCCATGCTGGAGCTCAAAGGCGACAAGCTGCCTGTAAGCGCCTTTCAGCCTGACGGCGTTGTTCCCACGGGGACAACGCGCTATGAGAAGCGCGGCATTGCCATCCAGGTGCCGGTCTGGATCGCCGAGAACTGTATCCAGTGCAACCAGTGCTCCTTTGTCTGCCCCCATGCGGCCATTCGCCCTTACCTGGCCAGTGAGGCGGAGCTGGAAGGAGCGCCGGAAGGTTTTACCACCCTCAGGTCCAGCGGCAAAAATCCGGAAGGATTGCGCTACCGCATCCAGGTTTCACCCCTGGACTGCACCGGCTGCGGCAACTGCGTCGATACCTGCCGGGCCAAGATTCCGGCTCTGGAGATGAGGCCCTTTGGCGAGGCGGCCAAAACCGAAGATGCTTACTTCCGTTTTGCAGAGAGTCTGCCCGGGCATGATCCGGGTCTTTCGAAGGGCAATGTGCGGGGCAGCCAGTTCCACCGGCCGCTGTTCGAGTATTCCGGGGCCTGCCCCGGCTGCGGGGAAACGCCCTATCTGAAGCTGCTCACCCAGCTTTTCGGAAAACGCATGCTCATAGCCAACGCCACGGGCTGTTCATCGATCTACGGCGGCAATGCCCCGACCACGCCCTACTGCACCGACAGCCAGGGCAGGGGGCCGGCCTGGGCCAGCTCGCTTTTCGAGGACAATGCCGAATACGGCTTCGGTTATTCCCTGGCGACAGGGCAATTGCGGGAGCAGCTGCGCACTCTGATCGAGGAGGCGCTGGCGCATGAACTGCCGGCTGCTCTGAAGGGCGCCTTTACCCGCTGGCTTGAAGTAAAGGATGAGGGTGATGCCTCGCTGGAATCGGCCGACGAGATCAGGAAGCTGCTGAAAACGGAGACGGGCACAACTTCCGGGGAAGTGCGGGCTATTCTGGAACAGATCAACGAAGGCAGTGATCTGCTGGCCAAGCGCTCCATCTGGATTGTAGGCGGGGACGGCTGGGCTTACGATATCGGTTTCGGAGGACTTGATCATGTCCTTTCCACCGGGGCCGATGTAAATGTGCTGGTCCTCGATACGGAGGTTTACTCGAATACTGGCGGTCAATCATCCAAGGCAACGCCCACCGGGGCAGTGGCCAAGTTCGCCGCGGCGGGCAAACAGATCCGGAAAAAGGATCTGGGAGCCATGATGATGACGTACGGTTATGTGTACGTGGCTCAGGTAGCCATGGGAGCGAGCGGGCAGCAGCTGATCCGGGCCTTTACCGAGGCGGAAGCCTATCCGGGGCCCTCCTTGATTATCGCCTACGCCCCTTGCATCGCCCATGGGATCAACATGGGCCTGAGCCAGCGGGAGGAGAAGCTGGCTGTTGACGCAGGATACTGGTCTCTTTACCGGTTCAACCCGCTGCTGGCCGGGGAAGGGAAAAACCCCTTCATTCTTGATTCCAAGGATCCCAGCGGCGACCTGCGCAGCTTCATGATGAACGAAACGCGATTCAAAACCCTGCAACACCAATTCCCGGAAAGGGCGGAGGAGCTCTTTAAAAAAGCCGAGGAGGATGCCGCCGAGAGGCTTGCCCTGTACCGGCGCATGGCCGCTGCAGAAAGCTAGAACTTGCGGGCGCAGATCCACCGGAACAATGAAGGGAGCAGCCTCCCATGGAGTTGCTCCCTTTTTCCCTTCCAAATTAAATGCTGCCCGCACTTACGGGCGGTTCAGCTTGGCCTCGAACTCCGGCTCCACACCGAGAAGCCTGGATACATTTTCAAGGCGGTTGCATACGCTGACTATTTCCGAACCGGCAAAAAGAAGCCCCACCGCCCGGTTCTGTTCATCCAGCAACAGTGAGCCGCTGTCGCCGGGACGGGAAACTGCAGATGTAACCAGCTGATCAATAAAATACAGTTCTTTGCCCGGCTCCATGGCAATATAGAGGCTCACATCGCGGGCGATGACCGTACCCCTGACAACGCCGCTGGTCCGCCCGCTGAAAACCACTTTGTCCCCGGGATAGACCTCTGCTGTACCGCTGATCCCTCCCAGATCCATGATCCCGGGTAAAAGATCCTCATTGCGGAGCGGCCTGGCCAGTGCAGCATCCACCAGGTTGCCTTCTTTGTTGCTTTTCTGCAAATAAAGGTGGTAGCTCGGCCGCAGAACAGCCAGGATCCTGTTGGCCAAATTCTCCCAGAGGCGGGCTGTAGCACAATTGGCCGGCAGCAGGGAGGAGCATAACGGAACAAAACGTTCGAGGCGGGCAATAGCATCGTTCTCCGGCTTGCCCCCATCATACGATCCCGGCTGCAGCACCGGGTCACCGGTTTCAGCACGCCCATCTTTCCCGTTGGTTGAATTTGCCAGGACATGGTTGTTGGAGAGGATAAAGCGCTCCCCTGTTGACGGATCCTTTACCGTGCATCCGAGGGTGCCCGCCGTCACCTTGTAATGGCCGATGCTCACGCCTCCCGGAGAGGGACGGCGTCGTTTCAAGCGGCCACCCTCTGTAGAGGAGCCTTCCCCCATCTCCTCCGACAAAGGAGGTGAAAGGTCTTTCTCCATGAAGCGGACGTCGCCAATCTCAACTACATCGACGCGGTGGCTCCGCAGGGAACGGGGAACTTTCCCTGTTTCGCCGAGCTTGTGTGGTGCTATTTTCCGGGTCACAAATACAATTATCGCCTTCTCATTCGTTCTTTTGCCTTCTTTTCTGCGGTACCCCGATCCCACACCAACAACATTCGGTTTTTTGTGCAGGATCTGACGGTGCCGCCTGTTAATCTTGATCGTATTTTTCAATGCTTTCCCCCCTTAAAGGCCCCGTTAGTGACAGATTATGTTAGGGCCCTCTGGAAGGTGCGCCGCAGCATACCTTTTATTTGGTCCGGGACGATCCCGGCGCAAAAAAAAGGGGCCCATGGGGCCCCATTTCCATGCTCCGGCTATTTTTTAAACTGGCGCTCCGCTAGAACTCCAGGAGGGTTTCGACATCGCGTGAAACAACCTGTGCTTTGCGCAGCCCGCTGATTTCTCCGCCCCCTGTAAGAAAGATGTTGCGCTGCAAAATACTTGACATTACTGTTTCCACTTCCGCCGGCAGGAGATCGGACCGGGCATCTGGAACCGAAATGGTCACGTTGCGCCCCTCCTCGTTCAGGAATATCATCTGCAGTGTCCTGGCCATCTGCTCACCCCCTTCCGGGACCATCTTCCCTGTTGGCTAATCCTCTTCCTCCAGCTCCATTTCATCGATACGCCTGATTATTTCCAGATCGTGATCCTGCATGCCGGCCAGCTCCAGTCCAATCTCGTACAGATCTACGTCAGCAGCGGTGGATTTAAGGTTGGCATAACTGCGGGTGCGCAGTATGGGCTTGCCGCCCTCTGTAAAGCCGGTCCGCAAACGCAGCTGAAGCCGGGAACCGAGCGGAATTGTTGTAACTGCCATGGTTTCACCCCCTCTTCCGGCTATTGCCGCCCCCGTCGGGACGTTGATCTGATTATAGAAACAGCGCCCGGCAGGGCCAACTGCCGTGGGCACCCGGAAAGTGCCGCGAAAGGGATGAGAACTGCCCCTGACAGGGTGTCCTCCGCTGTAATTTGAAAAGGGTTCTCCGCGNNCCCCGGTATCGGCCGCTCCTGTTGGCACAGCTCAACATAGATAAAAAAGTGGGACAAACAGGTACATCCCTGCTGTCCCACTGGCGAAATTTAAAGTTCTACTTCACTGCGTTCCACCCTGATGTCTCTCCGGGCCAGCTCTTTCAAGAATTCGTCGGCATTGACCGCATCTTCAACTTCCGGACCGAAAACACCTTTCCGCCTGATTTTACCCTGGCCCATCATATAGGCGCCAATGCTCAGGGGCACCCCGGTGAGCCTCTTCATATGATCAACAGTGGCATAGGTTACTTTCACTTTTTTGCCCTCGCGCATACCGGTGATATCAACCCGTGCACCGGAAAGACTGCGTTTTTTATCCGAGGGGAAAATGGGCATCAATTTTTTCATCAATTTGCCCAGACGCTGTTTCCGGGAGGGAGTGGCGGTCAAGCCCAGCGCCACCATCATTTTGGCAAGGCCGTTCAGGTAATTTTCAGCCAGGCCCCCCTTAAGGGTGACCTCATTGACCCCTTTCAGATAGCGCGGCAGGGTTACCGGTTCGGGATGGCCCAGGTGAAAAGTGGTGATCCGGCCCATGGGNNAATGAGACCACATTGCCGGTAAAAATATGAACGGTATGGAGAATAACTGCCAGCCCCTCGGAATCTCCTGCGCTGCCGGCCCAGTAAACATTGATTGACTCCACATCCTGCAGCTCATCATAACCTTTGCGGGCAAAGATATTCGTTATTCCCGGTGTCCAACCCAGTCCGGTCAGAACCTTCAGCCCTTTTTCAGCTGCCGCCTGATCCAGCTGCAGCGCCGCCTCTGCGGCATCATGATCGTCGCAAATACTGACATAGTCGACGCCGGCATCGATGACCGCTTCAACGATAGGTCTTTCAAAACGGTAAAAAGGCCCCAGGGCGCCCGCGGCCACATCATGCCCCTTGATCACCTTGACCAGGTCTTCATGTGAAGTGGCGTCCACTTTCTTGATGTCTACACGCTTGTCGCCAATTTCAGCAGCCAGCTTTTCCGCCGCCTCCATATTCAAATCAGCAACGGTAACCTGCTCTGCATCGGTAAAAGCGACGAGATCCCTGACCGCCTCGGAGCCCATATCACCGGCACCGCCCAAAACCACAATTTTCATTTTTTGATCAGCTCCTTGGTCTTGATATAATCTTTTTCGGCCCCTTCGTCGGCTGTAAAGAGACCGGCCAATATCCCGGCTGTTGCCCGGTACTCCAGCGGCGCATAATCCAGCAACGCTTGCATGCTCAGCCCATCAATCAGGGCCAGAACAAGCCTGGCCAGTGTTTTGGGCCCATGGTAAGCGGCACTTCGTGGAAAGTATTTCTCAAGATGGCAGGCAATGAGATCCTGCCACTGCCGGTATGTTTCCTGAAAACGCTTCTTCAAAGAGACATCTCTGGTCACCGCTTCCTGGAAAAGATGAAAATTGATCTTGTTCAGTTCCCGGGATTCCCCGATAGACTGCAGGGTAAAATGCAGCAGGTCAGCCGTATTTGCCTCCGGCCTTTTTTTCATCCGGCCAATGGTTTCCAAGATCTTGCCGGTTACCTCGCAAAAAGAGAGCTCCATGACCTGGTAGAGCAGGCTCTGTTTGCTGGGGTAATAGTAGAAGAGAGTACCCCTGCTGATGCCCGCCTCCCGGGCAATTGCAGCCAGGGATGTCTCCTGGATCCCCTGCCGGGCAATCAATTCCCCGGTAACACGAAGTATCCTATCCCTGGTTTTTTCAGGATTATCCATATTTTGGGGCTCCGGATTATGGAAGAACGTCACCCCCCTTCGTTCGGTCAACCGACCGGGACCAATAAAAACATAGCACCATCAGAAGATTTTGTCAATAGTAATTATTCGATTTTTTAAATGGCGCACTGGCTATAGAAAGTAAGCGGCATAGCTATGTCGGGCCAGACCCGAGGTTTGTGCCACCGGATCGCATTTAACCTGGAAAATCAAGAAAACCGGCTGGGCCAGGGAAAGCTCGGGGAGGGTTTCGTAATGACCCATCCCCTTGGCCACGACCAGGTCCGCCCCTCCGAGAAGCTCCTGAAAATATGAAGAGGCCTGGGCCAGATCAAGCCCCGGTGAATCTGTCCCCGTGGTCACTACATTCCCGAATTGCTCTTTTATGCCACTTTCCGCAAGATCGGAAAGGGTCAGATCATTTTGCACGGGCGATTCTTTCACCGCATAATAAACCTTTGCCCGCTGTTCCAGATAACGCACCAGGGGCAAATCGAAAAAACATTCGCCGGCATTATCCGCCAGGTAGATGATGCGTTTTCCGCCCCGGCGGCGACAGTTCTCCAAAAATCCCTCCAGGAGCACAGTATCGTTCCGGGAAAACTTTACCGGACTTTGAAATTGTTTTTCAAGCATGCCCAGTTCCTGGAAGAAGTCAAAACCGTTGCCCTTGGCCGCAAAATCCACCAGCTCCTGCAGTGAGGCTTGCGCGGCTGGAGCATGTTTTTCGGCACAGCGCCTCGCCAGAGCCATCTCTTCTTTTTTTACCGGCGCGAAGGGGTCCTCATTTCCACTTTTAAGACGGATAATCCGCTGCATCTCTCCGGCAAAACCTATGGATACCCGGTCCAGAGAGAAATTTTCTTTCAGATAGGCGAGTGCAGCCTCCAGTGCTTCATCCCGTAGACAGGGATCCGCCGCAGCCAGCGAAGCACAGCGGCGGGCCAGGCCTTCAAGGCAAGGGTAGCAATCAGGCAAACAGTGCATAGGCAGACCTCTTTTCAACTTTGTAAGCTCTCATTCCTGGCATAACACAAACCCCTGCAAAAGGATCCTGCCTATTGAAAGGGGGCGATGGGCTGGACAGCATCCCGCAGATTTTGCTCCCCCCGGCTAAATGTCAAAGCAAGGGAGCAGAGCACGGTTCAGGGCCCGCAGCACCTGCGGACCCTTCGCATGCAGCAAAAGCAGCCAAGCGGCGATCCCCTAGAAGGGTCCGGCAAAGGACTGCAGCCCGAATTGAATGGAAAAGAGCACAACCAGAACGATCCCTAAAATAATCATGATCAGCGTTATGTCGAAATCGATGTTGCTGAAATTTATGGAGAGAAACATGCCTGACTTTCCCGGCCTGTAGTCAAGCCTTTGCCCCAGTTTGAAGGCGGACCGGAGCGCGGAAACAAAAACATTGCGCCAGCGGTCTAGAAGGGCGGATCCCAGCGAAAGGGATGCCCCCCAGAGGGCAGCCGTGCTGTTCCTGGCCGCCAGCCTGAATTTTTGACCGGCCCGGGCAAGCTCCTCCGGGGCCTTTCTCTCCCTCTCCAGCTGTTTTGCGAAAATGGCGAAAAGCAGGATGCCTCCGCCTACAAGCCCCGCAGCCATCAGCACTCCGCTCACGGTGTAGACTTGCAGGGAGCTCTGAAAAGGCAGGATCGTTTTCAGCAGCCCGGGAAAAATCCCGAAAAGAATACAGCAGGTCGCCAGGCCGGCAATGGCCGCCTGCATGGTAATGCTCGGGGATCGCTTCATTCTAAGTTTTCCCTTGATGAAGCCGAAGTAGACAAACTTGGCAAAAGAGAGCGCAGTGCCCACGCTGGCTACCTGGAGAACCCAGAATATGAGGGGAAAATCATGGGTTCCATTTTTAAGGAGATACTTGCTCACATAGCCGTTGAAGGGGGGCATTCCGGCAATAGAAAGCGCCCCCACAACTGCACCAATAGCGGCAACGGGCATAACTTTCCACAGAGGGGGGCCTTCATCCCCGGGCCCGGGATGGTGCAGCTCGCGGATACTTTCGCTTCCTGTGGCCAGGATTACCGCGCCCGCGCTCATGAACAGCAAGGCCTTGTAGATCATGTGATTGACCAGATGCAGAAGGCCTCCGTCGACAGAAATAGCCAGGCCCAGCCCCACTCCGGCAACCATGTAACCAACCTGGCTGATTATATGGTAGGACAGAAGGGATCTGAGCCTGTTTTGAATCAGCGCAAAAGCAACGCCTACAAGGGCCATAAGAGCACCCATCAAGGCAACCCCTTCACTGACGGGCAGGATCCGGGCCACCCCGTAGACACCCGCCTTTGTACAGAGAGCAGCCAGCAGAACACTGGAAGGAAAGGAGGCTGCCGGGTAACCCCAGGGGACCCATAAGTGCAAGGGTATAAAGGCCGTTTTAATGCCGATTCCGATAATAAAGAATAGAAGACCCGCCTGCGGGACAACCAGGTCAAAGGAGCCGGCAGCATGGTATTGCAAGACTATGCCCACAGTCAGGGAAAAGCCGCCCACCAGCTGGAAGATGAGCAGGCGAGTGGCCATTTTTATCGCTTCCGCAGTTTTTTTCAGGTAAACCAGCGCCGCCGCCGCCAGCGACAGCATTTCCCAGAAAAGAAGGAAGGTGAGGTAACTGTTTGCATAGGAAACACCGATAGCGGCGGCAATGGCCCAGATGGAGACAGCCTGCTCCGTTGTGGTGGTATGCTTCAAACCGTAGAGAAGGCCCAGGGAACCCACCAGGGCGAAGCCGAAAGCGGCAATCCTCCCATACGGATGAAGCTTGAATGTGAGCAGTGACAGCCCGCTCTGTGCCAGGAATTTTGAATCCAGCAGGGTCTCATCCAGAACACCTGTACCCGCAACCAGATACAGCGCCACTGCAAAAAGGCTTAGCGAATAAAGAACCGTTAACCGGCGCCTCCACCCCGCCGGCAGTACAAAGAGGAGGGGTGTTACAATCACCGGCGCCGCCACGGGTATGAGCAGGATACTCACAAGGGATCACTTCCTCACACGAATATATTTTTTAAAGGCCCGGCTAGAACAGATAAGCCACTATATCCTGAATAAATGGCACCGTCAGATCCAGTTTTATACCCACGACAAGACAAACGAGAGCCAGTATGACAATGGGTCCCAGCATGGAAATGGGGGCCTCCAAACCCTTTGCCGGCTTGAAATTACCCGGTTTAAAAAATGCAGTAATGATAATGGGCACAAAATAAGCGGCATTCAACAGAGCGCTGGTAATAAGAATAACAATCACTACCGGCAGATCCACATCGAGGCTGCCGCCCATCAGGAACAGCTTGGAGACAAGACCGTTGGTGGGCGGTATGCCGATCATGCCGACGCTGCAGACGGTAAAGGCCAGCATGGTCAGGGGCATTTGCCGCCCCACACCGGCCATTTCGCTGATCCTCTCCTTGCCCGTAACGGTGATTATCGCTCCGGCGCAGAAGAAAAGGGTTATTTTAAGCAGGGCATGGTTTAACAGGTGCAGCAGGCCGCCGGAAAGGCCCAGGGTGGTAAGCAATCCCGCCCCCAAAATGATATAGCTGAGCTGGCTGATGGTTGAATAGGCCAGGCGGCGCTTCAGCACATCCTGCCTTAAAGCGATAATCGAGGCGGCCAGTATGGTAATGCTGACCAGTATAACCACAAAGAGGCGAAGATTCAGGGCGGCAAGCGCTTCAGTACCATAGACCGAGTACATCACCCTCAGCACGCTGAAAACGCCTGATTTGACCACAGCCACCGCATGCAACAGGGCGCTGACGGGAGTAGGTGCCACCATGGCTGCAGGCAGCCAGGCATGCAGCGGCATGATCGCCGCCTTGACTCCAAAACCGATGATAAAGCATACAAATATGACTCTCCAGAGAAGCGCCTGCTGTGCTGCGGGATCGACAATTCCGCCGGGAGCAAAGGCCAGGGTGCCTGCCAGGCTGTAGGTCATCACCACGGCGGATAGAGCAAAGGCGGCGCCTACAAAGCTGTAGATGATATAGCGCAAACCCGCTGCATGGGCCTCTTCGCTGCCGTTGTGGATAACCAGCGGGTAAGTAAATATTGTCAAGAATTCATAGAAAAGNNCGCCTGTTTCTTTCATGAGCCATGTATCCGGTAGAGTAGATTACCGTGAAAATCCAAAGGATCGAGGCAACGATTCCGAAAAGCATCGCCAGGGGATCGGCCCTGAAAGCCAGATCCAGACCGGGAAGTATGGTCAGCAGAGATGCAAAGGCCAGGCGGCCCTTGAGAAGATCTGCAAGCAGCATCACAACCATCGCCGCAGTTGCAGCGGCGATAAATACAGCCGCAGTGTTGCGCGCTTTATCCGATCGTTCGGGCAATAGACTGAGCAGCAGAGCGCTCCCGATGGGAAGGAGCACCGCTCCGATGAGCAGCTGCGCACCGGTAGGCATATTGATTCAACCCCCTACAGAATAATAAAGAGACGGCTAATCATCTTTCTGGCTCTTGCCTGCTCCCAGGGTCAGCATAATGGCCATCACCGCGGTAAAGAGGACCGTGGTCTCCAGGAGTGTATCGTAGCCGCGATAATCGAGGATAATATTTGTGACCATGTTCAGCCCGCCGCTCTCCCTGGGCCCTTCCCAAACATACCGTTCCCATACCTCGTTAATCGGGGGGTTGTCCGGCCGGCCATAAGGGGGCATCTCCGCTACCGCCGTCAGAAACATGAAGGAAATGATACTGACCAAAACAATTGCAAAGGCAATAAAGAGACTGTTGCGCCACCTCTTCACTGCGGCCGCCTCCCTACCTTTGTTACTACGGTAATCATGATCACGGTCATCCCTATACCCACGGCCGCCTCGGTAATGGCAATATCCGGCGCATTCAGCTGCTGCCAGATCAGGGCCATGACCAGGCTGTAAGCTCCGAAAATGATTACCACGTAAAGCAGATCTTCAAAAAAGAATATGGCCAGGGCGCTAACCAGGAGGACCATAAACAACAGTGCAATCAGCGGATTCATCCTTCCTGCTCACCCCTCTCCAAAACACTGTCACCGGATCCCGCATAGGTGTCCACATGAAAACTGCCCTTTAACAAGTCAATGCCTGTTTCATATGAAGTTTTGGCAATGAGATGAGTCATGACCGGGTTGATCGTGGCCACCAGAATGATGATCAGCACCATCTTGGCTATCGAGGTCAGATCCCCGATAAGAAGAATTAGCCCGAGGATGATCAACCAGTTCCCCAAAGTGTCGCATTTACCCAGGGCGTGCATCCGGTTGTAAACATCGGGCATCCTGATCAGTCCTATCGCGCTTACGGCAAGAAAGAAGAAACCGCCGCTCATCAACACCATCGCCGCAATCTCTTTAACCGTTCCGATTGTACTTTCCCCCTTTCAAGCCGGCCCGCTAGATGAGCTTGCCCTCACTTAAAAGTTTCAAAACACAGATGGTCCCGATAAAGGAACCCAGAACCAGCACCAGGGCCACATCTATATAATGGGTGCTGCCGTGCAAGTAAGAATAGATCAGAATCAGCGCCACCACCTCGGAGGTAACAAGGTTGATGGACAGAACGCGATCAATGATTGAGGGTCCGATAAAGGCTCTGTACAGGGCCAGTGCGGCCACGGCAATCAATCCCACGATGAGAATTTGCAAAAAGGAGTCCAGCATCTTAACCCTCTTCTCCCTCAATTTTTTTGGCAAGATCATAAAGGTACCAGTCCAGCACTCCGCGCCCGGCAGGATCGGTCACCGCATGAACCACATGGTAATCGCCCTTCAGATCAACGGTGATGGTTCCCGGCGTGAGGGTGATAGAGTTGGCATAGAGCACCCGCATCAGATCGTGCTTCAGTTCATTGCGCATGATCACCAAACCCGGTGATATGGGAAGTCTGGGGTTGAGCACGATCATCGCCACCATGATGTTCGCTTTCAGCACCTCCCAGGCCAGGCAGAGCAAGTAGTATATCATCATGATCAACTGCTTGGGCGTAAAGGTGGTTCGGCGGCTGCCATCACCGATCTTTATCTGCGACCATACAATGGTCAGCACCACACTGAGAAGCGTACCCACCATGAGGTGCTGCCAGTGCAGGCTCGCAGAAAGCAGCAGCCAGAATCCCATAACCATAACAAAAATAAGAAAACCGCCCAAAATATCCTTTCGATGACCGGCCATTCAAGCACCTCCCGACTAGCTTAAAAAGTGCAGCACAATATTTTGCAGATAATCAAAGGCCAGCACCCCGGCAGTGCCCAGAACAACGATGCAGACTGCAGTAACAACAATAGGCAGCTGCATGGTAAAAGGGATCCTGTCCCTTTGAAAAACCCTTTGTTCGGAAGTTGTCCCGGCGCTGGCAAAATAGAATTCCCAGATGATAGGAAAATAGTACGCCGCGTTGAGCAGGCCGCTGAGGACGATAAGGGCGATGAAACAGGCATGTGAAGCCTCCATGCTGCCCACAGCCAGCAGGTACTTGGAGATAAAGCCTCCCGTCAGCGGGATACCGACCATGGAGAAGGCGGCAACACTGAACGAGGCCGCCGTCAAGGGCATCTTGAATCCAACATCCCTCAGCCGCGTCACTTTCTTCTCCCCTGTCTGATAATGAATTGCACCGGCGCAGAGGAAGAGGCAGGTCTTCATCAGGGCGTGGACCACCAGGTGAAAGAATGCGGCCACAATGGCCCAGGGTGTTCCCAGGCCCAATCCCAGGTAGATATAGCCCAGCTGGGCCACAGTTGAATAGGCCAGGCGCCGTTTCAGATCCAGCTGAACAAAGGCAAAAAGGGATCCGAAAAGCATGGCCGCTCCACCCAGGATCATCAGCAGGTACCGGGTATTGCTCTGCTGGTAAAACTCATTGCCGAAAACTATGAAAAAGATCTTGAACAGGGCAATGATGTAAACCTTGACCACCAGGCTGGAAAGGACAGCGCTTGAAGGGGAGGGTGCCGAAGAATGTGCATCGGGCAGCCAGAGGTGCAGGGGGAAAAGCGCCGACTTGATCCCGAAACCGATCACGAAAAGGGTCAGCATGATCCAGATCAGATGGGGATACTGTCCCGCATTCTGGGCCAGCACCGCCCCGGCAAAACGCATATTCAGGTGACCGGTGATCATGTAGAGCATGCCTATGGCCAGGAGTACAAATCCCGAGCCTATGGTAGCCAGAATGAGGTACTTTAAACTGGCCTCGGTGGAAGCACGATCCCCCTTGCTGACCACCAGGGCGCAGGCACTGATTCCGACTACCTCGATGAACACATACATGTTGAAAATATCATGCGTGATCACCAGGCCCAGCATGGCTGTCATGCAGAGAAGGAATTCCACATAGAACCAACCGCGCGATTCTTCGTTGATCTCTTTTTTTAGAGACCGGCAGCTGAACAGGGCGATCATCAGGTAGAGGCCGGTGATCAATACAGCCATCAGCGCCGAGACAGGTTCGATGGCTATTTCAATACCCCAGGGCGGATCCCAGTCAGCCACCGCATGGTAGAAGGCGCCGTCGCTCACATACTGCCCGCCAAGGTACAGAGCCAGGGCAAAAACAACCCCGCAGACCAGCACCGTCAACGGAGCACAGAGTTCTCTTTTCCAGCGTGCAAAGACCGGCATGGCAAAGGATGGGATCAGCCCCCCCAGAATCAAAAACAGCGGCATCTTGGCCAAAAATATACACCTACCTCATCTTCATAAAGTCGGGCGCATTGATTGTTCCATAATGCGCGAACATTTTCACAATCAACGCCAAAGCAAAAGCTGATGTTGAGAAACCGACAACGATACCCGTCAGGATCAGCCCGGAAGGGAGGGGGTTGATATAAAGATCGGCCGGCGCCGCCGGATCGAGAATGGGCGCCACCCCGCCCTCGATATTGCCAAAAGCGATGTAAAGCAAGAATACAGCGCTGGTCATGATGTTCAGCCCGATCACTTTTTTGAGCAGGTTGGGCTGCGTAAGAACGATAATGGTGCCTATACCGAAAACGATAACCGCAATCAGGTAAGGGTAGTTTATGATAATTGCTTCCCAGTTCATTTTTTCTGATCCTCCGCCATCAGGTAAAAAATGCTCAAGATTGTACTGGCCACCAGAAGGCCAATCCCCAGGTTCACTACAGAGATAATCCCCACACTGAAGAGCTCGCCGGCCGCCCCGGTGGGTCCGTGATGCGTCGGGAGCAGATACTTGATCGCCTCCATAAGGCTGCCGATGCCAATAAAAACTACCGCTATGTCCAGCGGCAGGTAGCGCAGCCTTTCTCTCCATTTCAGGTCGAAGATCAGCAGGTAGAGCAACACCCCCAGCCCCAGCACCACCCCGCCGGCAAACCCGCCCCCAGGAGAAAGATGACCATGCGCGATAACATAAAAACCATACATCAGTACAAGAAGCAGAACATACCGGAAAACAACTCTGGTAATGTCATCCTTCAACCCCGCAACCCTCCTGTATAAAATTCACGCTGTTGGAACAATTTGAAGAAGCAATTATATTAAGTTTCGCCCCGGAGGCCCGCCTTTCCTGCATGGCATGGTAGTTTGAATATATCGAATATTGGATGGTTTCCCGCTACTCTCCAGTATTCCTTTTATGTTTTTTCAGAGATTTACGATAAATTATCTGTAAACCTTCAAGTGTCAGAAAGGGGTTAACCTGAACAATCGTCTCCGATTCCCTGGCAATGAGCGAAGCAAAGCCCCCGGTAGCCACAACAAAGGGCGGATGGGCAAACTCTTTCGCCATCCGCCGGACAATACCGTCAACCTGTCCCACAAAACCATAAATTATGCCGGCCTGCAAGCTGGCGATGGTATTCGTACCGATAACCCGCGGAGGGCGGATCAGCTCCACCCGGGGCAGTTTCGCCGCTTTTTCAAAAAGGGCCTCGACGGAAATGCCGATTCCCGGAGCGATAGCTCCGCCCAGATAAGCCCCTTCGGCGGAAATGGCACAAAATGTGGTTGCCGTGCCGAAATCAACAATGATCAGCGGCCCGCCATAAAGGGTATACCCGGCCAGGGCATTAACCACGCGGTCAGCACCGATTTCACGGGGATTGTCCAGAAGAACATCCAGCCCTGTTTGCATGTCGGGCCGGACCACAAGCGGCTTTACCGAGAAATATTTCTCAGCCATCTTCTCCAGCGAGTACATAAGGGGGGGGACAACAGAGGAAATGGCCACAGCGGTAATGTTCCGCGATGAAATTTTGCTGTGATGGAGCAGGTTTTTTACAATGATCCCCAGTTCATCCTCGGTGCTGTTCCAATCCGTTGCCAGGCGCCAGCAAATCCTGACTTCATGATCATCGAACACACCGATCATGATATTCGTATTTCCCACATCCACGGCTAGCAGCATGCTTTTGATCCCCTGCACTTAGATCATGAAACCATCTCCAATCATAACAGATGGACGGCAATTTGAAAAGCAGAACCCCGGTTGGCAAAGGTTTGTAAGCCTTTTATGCTGTTCCGGACTTTCCACGAGGGGGGCTTCGCAGGGGGCCCGCCCCATGCGCAGGGAGCATTATTTTGCAGGAAATATTCCGTTATCGTCGAATTGTAACAGGCAAGCCGAATCAAGTTTGGAGGATTAAAAATGGCGCTATTTCATAATAACAGCAATCGCAACTACCTGGTCACCCTGATTGTCTTTCTCGGAATCATCGCTTTACTGGCGGCGCTGGCTTTTTTGCTGACCTATTACTTTCCCGGATCCTTTGCCGGACCGCCGGTGAACTATGAAATAAAAGAATTGTACAGTTTTGAGCCCTGGGCTTTCAAGCTTGGCGATTTGGGAGTCTCCTACCCCGGGGGGGGCTTGATTCTGCCCCTTTACCGGAATGACAAACAGGAGGCGGCAATTATATTTGCCCAAGGTGACTATGAATTGTCCGGGCATCAGCTGCCTGATCAAAATCCGGCCGGCATCTTCATGGTCATAGACGGGAATCTGTTTGATGAAATCCGCGGCTGCGTAATCTTTATGCCCTCCGAGGATGCTGAAGCGAGACATAATGTGGAGCGCATCTATGAACAGCAGCCGGGGCTGCCTGTCATATGGAACAAGGTAATTCCGCTTACATTTGTACCCGCCGCAGATTCCATCTACTATTATTTCATTTCCGAAAAGGGAGAAGTGCTTTTGCCGCCCACATTGGACGAACCGCCCTCCAGGCTTTACAGTTCCCTGGCCCTTTATGCCACACTGATAGCAATTATTTTATTGATGTTGACTATATTTTCCCTGGATCACCGGCCCTCCCGCTACTGGGAAAACCTTTATCAAGCCGCTCCCGGAAAAAATGCCCTTCTCCCGACCGGTGCGGCGGTGCTGCCGGCGCTGGGCGGCGAGCTGCTGCCGCTTTTCAAAAGCCTGCCGGACTACAGTTTTCTTTTCGGTTATCTGGTCTCCTTTGCCCTGCTGCTCACTCTGTCCTATTTAAAGATCATCGATCTTAGGGATACGGCTCTCAGGAGAAATGTATTTCACAGGGGCTATTTCATGGCTGCAGCCGCTGCGCTCATGTTCATGCTCATTACCCGCGGTGTGCCCCACCAGTGCCCCATTGAAGGTCCCAAATCCATCGCTGTTTTATTCTTTTCTATCTTCATTGTCGGCCTGGCCAGGGAGCTGATCTGGAGAGGCTATATTCAAACCATGCTGGGCAGACAGTGGGGCGCCACCGCAGGCCTGCTGCTCACTGCGCTTCTGGCCGGACTGGTTCATTTTATCATTGTCGCACTGGGCACTCCCGAACTGCTCTCCTATCCGTACACCATGGTAGAGCTGTTGGTTCTGGCGCCCGGCAGCGCCATCGTGTTGGGTTATTTATACCTGCGCACGGAAAATATTGTTTGTTGTGCGCTGCTGCACGGACTTCTGCTGAGCCTTTCATCGCTGACCATAATTTGAAAGCGAGGTAAGATGTTATGATCGACCAGGAAAAGATTGCCCGCGCTGTAGAAATGATCCTGGAAGCCATCGGAGAAGATCTCGATCGTGAAGGGCTGCGCGCTACACCACAGCGGGTGGCAAAAATGTACGCAGAAGTATTTGCCGGAATAGACCTTGATCCGAGGGAGCATCTTCAGACCTGTTTTTGCGAAAAACATGATGAAATGATCCTGGTAAAAGACATCCCCTTCTATTCCATGTGCGAACACCACCTGCTTCCCTTTTATGGCAAAGCCCATGTCGCCTACATCCCCGATCAGGGGCGGGTTGTCGGGCTGAGCAAGCTGCTGCGGGTCACGGATATCATTGCCCGGAAGCCGCAGCTGCAGGAAAGGCTGACCAGCAATGTGGCCGACATCATCATGGATGAATTGAAACCAAAGGGGGTTGTTGTGGTTGTGGAAGCGGAACATCTGTGCATGAGCATTCGGGGCATAAAAAAACCGGGAGCGATTACCATAACCTCGGCGGTGCGCGGTCTCTTCCGGACCAACGCCAGTTCGCGGGGCGAGGTCTTCTCTCTCATTGAAAAAGGTAAAGCCTAGACAGGTCTAATCAGATATGGAAAAAGTTAATCATATTCTTTTTGATGAAGATTACCGGTTTCACCTTATGAAGAACAGCGCTCTGGAGGAATCAAGGGTTTTTTGCGGGCACGATATAGAGCATTCTCTTGCGGTGGCCCGTCTGACATACCTGCTCCTGCTGGAGGAAGGGTGCCGGTTTATTTCCAAGGAGGTCGCCTACGGCGCCGGCCTGCTCCACGATCTGGGTCGGTGGAAAGAGTACGAGGAAGGCGGGGATCACGCCCTTCACAGCGCCGCGCTGGCCGGTCCCATTCTGGAAAAAGCCGGATTTGATGCATCCGAGCGTGAGTTGATCGTAAAAGCAATCGCCCATCACCGGCGCAAAATACCCGGCGAACACCGCTCACCCTTAAGCACCGCCCTGTACCGGGCCGACGGACTGGCGCGCTCCTGTTTCGACTGCCCCGCCAGGAATGAATGCCGGGGTCTGGAAAAGCGGCCCCACCGGGATAGATTGATCTATTAAGCAGGCCAAGGGAGTGATCGCAAAATGAAAGCCTGTCTCTACAAAATGTTTAGAATGCGGTCCGGGCTTTTTTGCAGGGAGCAACCGCCTTTCCGCTGCTACAGCATCAAGCTGTTTCATATTCCTCCCCTGATCGTACCGCTGATTCAGCGCGAAGGTTCTGCCCTGGGGTTAACCGTGAGCCCGCTGCAGCCCGAATCCGGACTCTATGACCTGCTTGTGGCCGGAACAGAAAATGCACTGGCCGCACTCTGTAAAAAATTAATTATAAGCGGCGGTCCCGCTGCCGAAAGCGGCACGCTTGTTGAAGAGCTGCTCGAAAATGCCGGTCGAAGCCGACAAAGCATGCTGCAACTGGGCCGCCACCGCCTGCCCCTGGGAGAAAGAACCCTGATTATGGGCATTTTGAATGTTACCCCCGATTCTTTTACCGACGGCGGCGAATACAACAGTTTGCCGGCAGCAGTGGCCCGGGCGCACCAAATGGTGAAAGAGGGCGCAGACATTGTTGACATCGGCGGTGAATCAACGCGCCCCGGCTACCGGGGAATCAGCGAGACGGAGGAGCTTTCTCGCGTAATGCCGGTTATTGAAGCCTTGAAGAGCGATCCGGGTTTTTCAGCGCCCCTCTCCATCGATACCTGCAAAGCGGCTGTGGCCCGGAAGGCGCTGCAGGCCGGCGTAGAAATGGTCAACGATATCTGGGGGCTGAAGGCGGATCCCCAACTCGGCGAGACAGCCGCGTCTTTCGGTGTTCCCGTCTGCCTGATGCACAATCGCAATTCTACCATTTACAGAGAACTTGTCCCCGAAGTAATATTTGAACTGCAAGAATCCATTGAGCTGGCCAGAGGCTCCGGAATTGCAGCAGACCGGATCATAGTCGATCCGGGCATCGGTTTTGGCAAAAATCTGGAGCAGAATCTGGCTGTGATGCACCGGCTTGCAGATTTCAGTGGACTGGGCTACCCCCTTTTACTGGGGACTTCGCGCAAATCCATGATCGGGAAAACCCTCGATCTCCCTACCGATGACCGCCGCGAGGGAACAGCAGCCACCGTTGCTTATGGAATCGCCGCCGGAGCTGATATCGTCAGGGTGCATGATATCAAAGAGATGCGCCGCGTGGTCATGATGACAGACGCCATGGTGCGCAGGTCAGAGGGAGGACAACAGTAGAAAATGTCTGCATTGATCATGATTAACGACATTGGCTGCTACGGCTACCACGGCGCCCTGGCTGAAGAGCAGGTCCTGGGCCAGGAATTTCTGGTGAGCCTGGAGCTCAGCCTGGGTACAGCCCCCCCCAAAAAGGATCTTCTTTCTGAAACCGTTGATTACCGCTGTGCGGTGGATATAGTCCGCAGGATCATGGAAGGCCCCCCGCGGCGCCTCCTGGAGACGCTGGCCGAAGAAATCGCCACCGATATCCTGGCTTTGCCTGGAATAGAAGAGGTGAAGATCCGCCTTTGCAAAGTTCATCCGCCCATCCCTGCAGTTCGGGGCGGTGTAGCGGTGGCAATCAGCAGGCGGAGGGGGCAAGAGCGAGTATGACTGCCGCCTGCATCGGACTGGGCTCGAACCTGGGGGATCGTGCCGCATATTTAAAGGAGGCCTTGCTCAGGCTGGAGCGCGAACCGGTTTTGCTTCATGCAGTATCCCCTATTTATGAAACAACCCCCGTGGGCGGCCCCGGGCAAGGTTTATATCTGAATGCCTGCGCCTCTTTGACAACAACTCTGTCTCCGGTGAACCTGCTGCGCAGGCTTCAGCAGATCGAGATCGCCCTGGGAAGGGTGCGCAAAGAGCGTTGGGGGGAGCGGACGATCGATCTTGACCTGCTCGTCTGCGGCCAGATAATCATGCGCACCCCCTTTCTGGATTTACCCCATCCCCGGCTGACGGAGCGCGATTTTGTTCTTCAGCCGCTTTCAGACATTGCCCCGGACCTCGGCATACCCGGAACGGGTAAAACCGTCGGGGAGCTGCTCGAAAAACGCCCGTTCACAACAGGAGTCAGGCTATACCGGACTTCCTGGTACCGTCCGTGAGTCAAAGATTACGGTAGGGACGCCCGTTACCAGGCGCCCCCCGTACAGATCCGTACGCGAGGAATTACCTCATACGGCTCCTACCTTGGGTATATAACGCGAAGCCTTTGGCTCGGATATGGATGCTTTGTCCTTGCCTTGGGGACCCATGTCTCAATCAATCGCTCAAACCTTCCCCAAGTGAGGTGTCTCGCCTTCCGGCTTCTTCTCCTCAATGCTGCCATCCAGCCTTTTATTACCCCCGTTCCAAAGGCGTCGATTGCTCGCCTGTTGTCAGGTACTGCAAAGTAATTCAGGTGTCGGCCCCCCGCAGGGGTGATTTCGGNNGCCATAATGGTGCAGCCAATCCTTTTATGTGGGGCTATTTCATCCCCTCCTCCATGCCGGTTTATCCCGGCGATTCTCACCGTCCCCTTGACTCACCGTCCCCTTGACTCACGGGGGCTGTCCCGATGATCCATCGAAACAGCCCCCTATTCTTGAAACTATTTTCCCGTCTTCTGTTTTATTGCTTCAGGCTTCCCGCTAGAACAGGCCCTTGACCTTGCCCGTCTCCACATCAACGTCCACATTCATGAAAGCCGGATTGGCGGCAGTGCCGGGCATAAGTGAGATCGCCCCGGCAACGGGCACCACAAAACCGGCTCCGCCGTAAGTCAGAATATCCCTGATGTAGAGTTTCCATCCCTTGGGTACACCCTTGATCAGGGGATCATCGGAAAGGCTGAGGTGAGTTTTCACCATGCAGGTGCCCAGCTTCTGCAGGGCGGGATCCTGTTCCATCCGCTTTGCCTTCTCCAGGGCCACCGGGGAATACTCCGCACCGTCTGCGCCGTAAACCTCCCTGGCAATGAGATCGATCCGTTCGCGCAGCGGGGTCTCCAGCTCGTAAAGGAAACGGAAATTGCTGGGTTCGTTGCAGGCATCAATTACTGCATCGGCCAGCTCAAGGGCGCCCTCGCTGCCGTACTGCCAGTGCTTGGAGAGAGCCACCCTTGCTCCGGCCTCCTCGGCCAGGCGGCGGACCAGCTTGATCTCGTTATCGGTATCGGTATGGAATGCATTGATGCAGACCACAGGGTTGATCCCCGCTTTTTTCACCGTGTTGATATGGTGAATCAGGTTCTCGCAGCCCGCTTCCACCCATTCGAGATGCTCTTCAGTGTAGGCCGGATCAAGGGGCTGTCCGGGCAGGGGCAGGGGCGCCCCGCCATGGCACTTCAGAGCGCGGATGGTAGCCACGATTACCGCGCAATGCGGGGTCAGGCCCGATTCACGGCACTTGATATTCCAGAATTTCTCGAACCCGATATCTGCGGCAAAGCCGGATTCGGTGAGCACGTAGTCGGAAAGCTTCAGCGCCACCCTGTCTGCAATAATTGAAGACTGGCCCACGGCGATATTGGCAAAGGGGCCGGCATGGACAAAGGTGGGCTGTCCTTCAAGCGTCTGCATCAGGTTCGGGTTGATCGCTTCCACCATCCAGGCGGTCATGGCGCCGGCGACGCCCAGATCTTCCGTAGTAATGGGGGTGCCGCGCTTGTCATAGGCGACCACAATATTGCCCATTCTCCTGCGCATATCTTCCAGATCCTTGGCCATGGCCAGAATGGCCATAACTTCGGAGGAGACGGCAATGGCGAACCCGGAATTCATCATGAAGCCGTCTTTTTTCGTTCCCAGGCCGATGGTAATATTGCGCAGAGCCTGGGCGCAGAAGTCGATGATCCATCTCATCTCCACATTGCGCGGGTCGATATTCAAACGCTCCAGCCCTCTTCGTTTCATGAAAGCGTCGGTAGCATTGAATTCATGCTGCAGGCGCGAAGTTACCGCAACCATGGCCAGGTTGTGGGCATTCATCACTGCGTTGATGTCGCCGGTCAAACCGAGAGAAAAGGGGGTTAAAGGGATACACTGGGACAGTCCGCCGCCGGCGGCGGAACCTTTCACGTTCATCGTCGGCCCGCCGGAGGGCTGGCGAATGGTGGCAAAAACATTTTTGCCCCTTTTCCCCATCCCCTGGGCCAGCCCCATGGTGGTGGTTGATTTTCCTTCACCCAGCGGCGTGGGGGTAATAGCTGTAACGTTGATATATTTGCCGTCGGGTTTATCCTTCAAGCGGTTCAAAACTTTCTTGTAATCAACCTTAGCTACATAATGTCCGTGCGGTAATAGCTCTTCTTTCTCCAGGCCCAGTTCTTCCGCCAGCTGGTAAACCGTTTTCATGGTGGCCTCAGCCGCCTCGGCTATTTCCCAGTCGGCATATTTAGTCGGATCCAAAGCCATAAAAAAACCTCCTTCAATAAATTTAGTTAATTTTTACCCTAACCTCCCGCTTTCTCTTCTTTATGCATAAGCTATTCCACAAATCCGTTTTAATTCCTGCATCAAGTTAATTAATTCACTAATTTTTTAAATCTCTGACCGATGGGATGCCGGCCAAAGACCCGGCGGCCAGGACTGCCCTTTCCACCGCGCCGGCCACTGCTTCCGCGGCCATGGCTCCGGCCAGGCTGATATCGGCCTTTTCTTCACCCCTGGAAAGGGCAAAAATAGCATCTCCGTCCCACATGGTGTGCACGGGCCGGATAGAGCGGGCCAGTCCATCATGGGCCATCAGCGCAATCGTGGACAGCGCTTCCCTGGAGAAATAACCGTTGGTAACCACCACACCCAGGGTCGTATTGCCCGGGAAATCTACGCCGCCATAGCCCGCCATGATATCGGCTGTGCAATCCATAGCTCCTGTTTCCGGATTTCGCGGACCGGCCAGCTGTTTTCCCTGCCTGTCGAAGATATCACCAAAAGCATTTACCGCCACCAGGGCGGCAACAGTAAGGTTGCCGCAGCGGCAGGCAGCACTGCCCTGTCCGGACTTGACCGCTTGCAGCGGACCGTACAGTTTGCCCACAGTAGCGCCTGTTCCCGCTCCCACGGAACCTTCAGGCACCGGTCCCGCCGAAGCATCCAGGCAGGCCCGGTAGCCCATCTCCGCGTCGGGCCGTACGGCTGCATCACCAATGAAAAGATCAAAAAGAATTGCCGCCGGAACTATGGGAATGCGCAGCGTCCCGGCAAGATAGCCCCGCCCCCGTTCTTCGAGGTAGCGCATCACACCGCCGGCTGCATCGAGGCCGAAGGCGCTGCCGCCCGCCAGAACAATGGCCTGCACCTCCTCCACGAGCTGCGCCGGCCGCAGCAGATCCGTTTCTCTTGTCCCCGGTGCCGAACCCCGCACATCCACCGCCGCCCGGGCTCCCTCTTCAACGAGTAGTACGGTCACCCCCGTCGCCGCCCTAAAATCACTGCAGACGCCCACTTTAACGCCTTCTATTTCAGTTACCCCACCTTTTGTTACACCAGCCTTTCCAAACAGCCTGTTCGATCAAAAAAACTGCCCCGGAGGGGCAGCTTCTGTTTCTCTCAGCTAGGTTCCTTGGAAGGGGTTTCAGCAGTTTCGCTTTGGTGGAAAGAGGTACAGGGGCTGACCTTGCTTTTCCCCGCCGCTGTTTTCCCGGCACGGCGTTCCGGGCGGACTGCACCGCCCGTAACAGCGCCGGCGGCCTTCTCTTTTTCGCTCCGTTCCGCTTCCAGCTCTGCCAGGCTTCTCCCTTCAACCAGCGCGGTAATCTCCTCAGCATCCAGTGTCTCTTTTTCCAGGAGCGCTGCGGCAATAAGATCGAGTTTGTCGCGATTTTCCTCCAGGATCTCCCTGGCCCGTTCATAGCACTGGTCAATGGTCCGGCGTATTTCATGATCGATAGCCTTGGCGATCTCCTCGCTGTAATCGCGATCCCGGGCAATATCACGACCCAGAAATACCTGATCCTGTTTGTGCCCCAGGGTTATGGGGCCCAGAGAATCGCTCATACCGTACTCCATGACCATCTGGCGGACAATGGAGGTGGCCCTTTCCAGATCATTTTGCGCTCCCGTGCTGATCTCATCGAGAACCACTTTCTCCGCCACCCTTCCGGCCAGCAGGGTGGTAACACGATCCAGCAGCTCGGAGCGGGTCATGAAATAGCGATCCTCCTCCGGAAGCATGAGCGTATAGCCGCCGGCCCGCCCGCGCGGAATAATCGAGACCTTGTGCACCGGGTCGGTATGGGGCAGCAGATAGCCCACAAGGGCATGGCCTGCCTCGTGGAAGGAAACAATCTTCTTTTCAAATTCACTGATAACGCGGCTCCGTTTCTGGGTGCCGGCTATGACCCTTTCAACGGCCTCCTCGATCTCGTTCTTGCCCACGCGCTTCCCCCCGGTGCGTGCTGTCAGCAGCGCCGCTTCATTGACCACATTTTCCAGATCTGCCCCGGTAAAACCGGGGGTTGCCCGGGCAATATCCCGCAGGCTGACTTCATCCGCCAGCGGTTTGTTGCGGGTATGCACCTTTAAAATTTCCTCGCGGCCCTTAACATCAGGCACGCCAACGGCAATCTCACGATCAAAACGCCCCGGGCGCAGCAAAGCGGGGTCCAAAATATCCGGACGGTTTGTCGCCGCCAGAATAATAATCCCCTCATTCACATCAAAACCGTCCATCTCTACCAGGAGCTGGTTCAGGGTCTGTTCCCGTTCATCGTGGCCGCCGCCCAGGCCGGCGCCGCGCTGACGGCCTACTGCATCAATTTCATCGATAAAAACAATACAGGGTGAGTTTCGTTTCGCATTTTCAAAAAGATCCCGCACGCGCGACGCTCCCACACCTACGAACATCTCTACAAAATCTGAGCCGCTGATGCTGAAAAACGGCACCCCCGCCTCCCCGGCCACCGCCCGGGCCAGCAGCGTCTTCCCTGTTCCAGGCGGCCCCACGAGCAAAATCCCCTTGGGGATACGCGCCCCCAGCTCTATATATTTGCGGGGATCACCCAGAAAGTCAACCACCTCGGCCAGTTCGGCCTTCTCCTCGTCCGCTCCGGCAACATCATTGAATGTAACTTTTTTTCGGTCGCCTTCATGAAGCCGGGCCCGACTTTTCCCGAAATTCATAACCCTGTTGCCTCCGCCCTGCGTCTGTTGCATGAAAAAGAAAAAAAGGCCAAAAAGCAATAGAAAGGGGATGGCATAGGTGAGGGCGGTTTGCCACCAGCTGGGTCCCCGCGGCGGATTGGTCTCGTACAGGATATTCTTCTCCAGGAGGAGGTCGCTCAAGCTATGATCAGCCGGACGGGTCGAAACCACATCCTGGCCATCTTTCAACTCAGCTTCGATCTCGTCGCCATAAACGATCACCTTTTTTACCCTGTCTTTTTCAACCTGCTCGATAAAATCATTGTAGGGAATCCGTTCGGGGGCCGTTCCGCTGTTGTAAAGGAGACGCATCCCGAAAAAGAAAAGCAGGGCAATAATCAGGTAGAATAATATTTGGCGTCTAAAAGAGGGCAATTTCATTACCTCCTCTCCATTTTATCATCGGATTTTCGACTATTTCATTCTAACATACCGCATACCCATAGGCAACAGAGTGTCCCTGCCGCCCACCCGGTCCGGGGCTAGGGATTATATATGCACACGCCCGGCAGCTGGCGATAGTCTTCATTAAAATCGAGACCGTAGCCGATGACAAAATGATCGGGTATTTCGAACCCGCAGTAATCGGGAACGTATTCCACCAGCCGCCTGGCCGGCTTATCCAGGAGCGTGACCACCTTCAGCGAATGCGGCTGCCGGCTGAGGAGATTTTTACAGAGGTACTTGAGGGTCAAGCCGGTATCAACAATATCCTCAACAATAAGAACATCTTTATCCTTGATGCTGCTGTCCAGGTCCTTCAAGATCCGAACCACGCCGGAAGAAACAGTATCGGTCCCGTAGCTGGAGACGGCAATGAAATCTATCTCCACCGGTATCTTCAGGCGCCGCATCAGATCGCTGGCAAAGATCACCGCCCCTTTCAGCACGCAAACGAGCAGCAGCTTTTTCCCTTCGTATGCAGCCGATATTTCCTCGGCCAGCTCCGTCACTCTCCGGGCAATCGCCCCCTCATCGATCAATACTTTACATTTTTCAATCTCCATCGCAGCCCCTCCCCTGCACAAAATATTTTAATTCCAAAACAAGAGCAGTCCTGGTATTGCCGGTAATGCGGTACGGGTGGGCAATGCGCTCACCCATCACCCAGACCACCTTGCCGCCGGAAATTACCAGCGGAAAACTATCCCGCCGGTAACGGGAAATTTTCCGGTCGATGAAAAAATCCTTCAGTTTTTTTTCACCCGGGGCCCCCTGGGGGTGGAAACGTGCTCCAGGCCAACGAGAACGGATCGCCAATGGGCCGGGTAAAGATTCATAATCAAGATAAGCCTGTTCAGGCTGGGGGGGCCACTTCAGCTCACCCGGGCTGACAAAGTGTGCTTCCACCCAAATTCCCCTGTCCGGGAAACAGGTGCGGCCGGGAATCTGGAGGGGCATGTCCGGAAGTCCTTCTCCCCGCTCTATCTTTTTTGGCGACAGGATCAGCTCTTCATAATTACCGTAGGCCCATGCGCCGCCCGGAAGCGGCAGCGCCTGCGATGGGCTCCCCTTCTCTGCAAGCTGCAGCAACTGTTCAACATGAAGACGGCCGATGCTCCTGCCGGGAACAAATTTCAAGAGCGCCCGGTAAGCAACACGCCCGCGCAGCGCCCCGGGCAGTGCGTTAAGCGCGGCCCTGTTGACGAGGAGCCGATCCTTTTCCCACCGCGTCAATTCCGGAAACACCTTCTCGACCTTCGCCCCAAGAAATGCCCGATCCGCCGCCGCCAGCGAGGCCAGCTGCGCCAGAGAATATTTCAGGTTCGGATTGTACCTCTCCTCCAGGTGAGGAATCAGCTCCAAACGGATCCGGTTGCGGGTATAATCTGTTTTCAGGTTGCTTGCATCGCGAGCGGGCTCCAGTTTATGATCCAGACAGTAATGCTCAATTTCCCGACGCGATACACCCAGCAGAGGGCGAATCAGTTCTACCGGCCCATAGCTGCGCCGGGGCAAAATCCCGGCCAGCCCGTCAGGCCCGGAGCCCCTGAGCAGGTTAAAAAGCACTGTTTCCGCCTGGTCGTCAAGTTGCTGACCCAGGGCGATCTTGCCGGCCCCATGCTTTTTGGCCGCCTCCAGCAGAAAGCGAAACCTGACAATGCGGGAGGCTTCCGACGCAGAAACCCTCCGGCCGGATCGGTAGGCAGGAACATCCACGGCCGCACCTTCGAAGGGCAGCGACCAGGCTGCCGCCAGGCTGCGCACCGCCTCCGCCTCTTGCCTGGCTTCGGGTCTGATCCGGTGATCCAGATGAGCAACGATCAGGCTCAGGTCATAACGCGGCGCCAGTGTACGTAAGACATGGAGAAGGCAAAGTGAATCAGGCCCCCCCGATACGGCTACAAGCAGGCGGTCTCCTTTCTGAAGAAGCCGGTGCCGCTCAACATAACGGGCCACCTTCTCAACTAGCATGAAGCATGCACAGCCCCGGTCGGGGCATGCCCTGATCCTACATTTTTTGGCCTGGCAACACGCAGGCAATTACCTTTCAACACTTCCGCCCCGCCCCTTCAATCTCCGATTGCTCGCTTTCTACCGCCTTTGCGAAGCATGCACCCGCCCGGCTTACCGCGCAACTGCGGATTTGGAAACCCTGCACCAGGCCCGCCTGTTTATATTTTATCATAGTATGAGCGATGGGGATAAAATTTAAAGATGCAACCCCCAAACCCTCGTTCAAAGGTTGCATCTTCTTTTCACCGGCGACATGTACGCTTTTTTCAGTTACCCCTTCAGACGTATAAGCCTGCAGGCAGCCACTGTCAGATCGTCCCGCAGCCGGCCGCCGGAACGGCGCGCCGCTTCTTCAAGGATCCGGTCGGCCACGATTTGCGGCGGGCTGTTTTCCATCATGCGCAGGAAGGTAACCAGCCACATGAGTTCTCCTTCAAGATCGTTGGCCCCGTCGGTAACCATAACCAACAGATCGTCGGGCCGGAGCTTTTCCAAATAGCTCTCAACACTTACCCTGGAGACAATCCCCAGCGGGAGCGAGGGGGATCCTACCCTGAACACCTCCTTTTCCCGCTTGATCATGCTGGGAGCCGCTCCAACTTTCAGGAGCTCAACCTCTCCTTCAACCAGGTCTATCAGGGCCATGTCCACGGTGGCAAATACCTCGTCACCCATGCGCAGCTGCAAGAGAGAATTCACGCTGCGCAGCACGACCTCCTTCTTGAAACCCGCCTCCAACAGACGCTCCAGAAGAACAATGGTCGCTTTACTCTCCGCTGCTGCGCGGGGCCCGGTGCCCATACCGTCGCTAAGGATAATCACCTGTTCCCTTAGACCCAGCTCCAGGAGGCTGTAATAATCTCCACAGACCTGCTGGTTCCATCCTGTTTTCTGTGCCAGGCCAAGCTCAAGGTTGTAGAGGGGCGCCTGCTCACCCACGCCGGGAGGAAGCCGGTCTTCTTCGACCTCGCGAGCCAGGTCGTGCATTACCTCTGCCAGACCCTGCAGCTGGCCGGAAACCAGCTCCTTCCCCTCTCTAACCTTCTGTTCCCAGAACCTGTTTACCACCATCAGTTCCTGCAGGTTATTGATTGCCCCTACCAGCGCCTCGGGCTGGTGGCACCTCTCCCTGAAGGCGGCGGGCAGATGAGCCGTCACCACCTCCCCTTCTTTTTCAGCGCGCTCCAGCAGGTCGAGGATCAGGCGGTGATGACTGTGCAGATCCTTCTCCCAGCAGCGCCGCCTGAACAGGCAGGAACGGCAAACACGGTTCATCAGGTCCTCCAGCAGTGCGGACCTTTCATCTTCCTCATGGCTCTGCCTGGCTGCGGTGGCCTGGGCGAAACCCAGCGACAGCTCGCTAAATAGCTTTGCCAGGTGCCGGATCCGCCCGGTAACAGCCAAATGCGTCTTCTCCGGTTCTGCTTCGCTTTCCCCCCCCAACCCCAGCTCCTGCAGCCGAAGCGACAGCGTGCGGAGCCGGCGTGCGGGGATGGCCAGGAATATGACAAGGGAGAGCAGACCTTCCCTCCAGTACAATCCCGGCGTTTCCCCGGGGGCCAGCAAAAATAACACCGGCAGGGAGAACAGAAACCCGGCCGCAGAGCCCCACCGGCCGAAGGGCTTGAGCAGCCCGGTCCAAAAGCCGCTAAAGGAGAGGGACCCGATATACAGGTAGAAGCAGGGGTTCCCCAACCCCAGTATTGTCCCCGATATTATTCCCGTTGCGGCGCCCCAGCCCACCCCCAACAAGCAGGCCGGAAGCAGGATGCCCAGGTAGCAGGCGGCGGCTTCTACGGATAAGCCGGCCGCCGTAACGCCTTTCAGGCCGAACATGGCCAGGAAATACAGTAAAAAAAGGGCCAGCACTTCATCCTGTTCCATTACCGGCCTGTCTCTGCTGCGCGGGAGAAGGTCAATCAGGCGTAAAACCGGCAGCATAACCACTGCTGCCAGAAAGCCGATGAGCAGCTCCAGCGAAAGGTAAAGAATATCCAGGAGTTGAGGAGCGTTGAGCAAAACGTTTAACCGGCTCAGGGCCACCAGCACCGCGGTTGCCGGCAGCAGAGGCCACCTCCGTTTGAAAATGCGGAGGCAAACCCCTTCCATAAGCCAGGCCGCCGCCATCGCTCCCAGAAGGACGGATGCTCCAGGCACACCACATCCTGTAGTTGCCCTGCCTGCAAAAACGGCCGCCGCCACCAGGAAGCTTTTCTTCGGTTTTTCCCGCAACGCGATAAGCCAGAAAATCGCTCCGAAGGGAGCTATCTCACCGAGTATTTCGGCCCTGCCCAATAGGAAACCCGCCAGCGCCAGCAGGATATTGGGCGCGCTGAAGAGGGCCTGTCCTTTTCGATAAGATGACTTCAAAGCGTTGAGGCGTTCCTGACTGCTCCCGGCTGTTGCAGTTGTGGCTTCATGGGCAAAAGTTGTCCCTTCCATCCTTGCAGACATCCTCCTCCGTGGTCCCGGTAGCTCGATTATAAATGGGCTGCAGCAAAATGTATGTCATAACAGGTAAGAGGTAAAAATTATTTTTGCGACAAATAGGGCCGTCTCTCAACGATTAGCCACTGTTCCCGGCAATATCTGAAAACGGGAATCTCCGGCACTCCTCTATTTTTAGCTGCTCCAGTCCGAATGAATCGAAATTAAACAGACCTGTGGCAGTATTCCTAAGCGCTTTCCTTCAAAAGAAACCCCGGGGGGTACGGCGCCCCCTCCGGCAGCCTGCTGCAAAAACAAGGCCGCCTCTCTTATCAGGCGGCCCCAAAGGACGCTGTCTTTTCTTGACCCCAATCAGACAATAAAAAAACACCCCTGCAGGTGTTTTCTAAACCGCGCATGCTGCATCATCAGCACCGCCGCTCTCCACGGCGGTTCGATCCGGGTCTCCCCACCCTTAATAGGCCTCCCGGCACGACCCCCGGCCGCCTCTCTTAGACTCAGTGTTTCTTTTTAGGTCCTGCAGCCTTTCATCGCTCTCTTTCATAAAACGGGCCAACTTATCCTCAAAGGTAACCCGATCCCCCCTGCGGGGGGTCCTCGGCGCCCGGGCGCTGTAACCCTCGGCAGCCTGGCGTATGGACAGGCCGATCTTTCCTTTACCATCCACAGTGAGCACCTTGACCTTGACCGGATCAGATTTTTTAAGATGGTCGTGGATATCCTTGACGTACGTATTGGCTACTTCCGATATATGCACCAGCCCAGTCTCGCCCCCCGGCAACGTAACAAAAGCGCCAAAATTTGTGATCCCGGTGACCACCCCTTCCACAATACTGCCTACCTCTACGGGCATGCTGCTAGAAAATCCTCCTTGATAGATACTTGCTTAAGCCTAAAGTAATTATAACTTTTTCGAATGCTTTGTCAATCCTCCAGCTGAAAAACGATTTCCCCGGGCCGGATCAAGCCCAGCAATTTGCGGGCCAGAACCTCGATATAACCCGGTTCATGCAGCCGGGCAATCTCTTCACCAATCTCTTCATTGCGGGATTCCAACTTTTCAAGCTGCAACTCGGCCAGTTCCAACTCCTTTTTCAGCCGGTTGCGCTGGAACATCTGTATGAGAGCCAGGGACAGAAGAAAACAGAAAACAATTGCCCCGGCCATGGTCATGAGCCTGGAAAGCCCGTAACTGCGCTGCTTGCGTCGGGGAAAGGGGGTCACCCCCCTGGCCGCCCCTTTTTTCCGTTTACTGATAATATCACATCACATCCCCCGTTGAATACCGGGAAATACCGCTCCCCATATAATTTTACCTTCGCCGGAGGGAGTGAAAGATCCTGCATCCGCCAAAAAAACCTCTTATTTTATTCAAGATCAGACCACCGGAACGGCGGTTAATCTTTTTACGGGAACAACGGCTCCCGAAAAGGGCGGAAAAAGTTTTTTCCCATACAGGAAACAGGTATTTGCTAAAAAGGCAAAAATAGATGATAAACCCCCCGGCCAGCCCCCCATAAGTATATCCAAATATTTCACCCCAACGGCGGCACACAAAAAAGACAATGGCGAACGCTGCGGCGGCAATCCAGAACAGACAGTCGACGGCAAAGGACAGAGCCGCAGAAAGTCTCCGGAGCCGCACCCCTATAGACCTGTAAAGATCATAGACTGCCGCGTACAGAGTTCCCAGAAGCAAAGCCTCCAAAAAAGCAACGAGCTGCTGAACGGCCGGCGAAGAGGCAGAAAGCATACGCACTATTTGAATAACCTCTCCAGCAGGTTTCTCCCCCGGGCGCGCGATCGTTTCTCCTCGGCGTAGGCCATCTCCAGGATATAGCCCTCGATGGAGATCTCTCCCTGCTCCAGATTCAGATGCTTGATGTGCAAATTTTCGCCGCGCACCGCCAGCAGGCCCAGCTCCGTTTCCATGATCACCTCTTCATCGTCAAAGCTGTCCACGTGAATGACACCGGTTACCTCGGTGTGGTCCCTGTTATCAATAACCAGCCGGTGCTGGCCCCCGCGAAAGCTGTAGCTCTCTTCCATCCCTGTTTCACCCCTGTGATCATATCGCTCTATTTTTCATTTTATTATATGAGTTTGTACCAGGTTTATGTCTCAATCAGCGATCGATGGAGAAGCGCGATTGTTGGCAATCCCCGAATTCGGGCAAGCTGACAGCAGGATTAGCCCGTTCCGGTATCGAAAAAAACTTACCGTAAACGATAAAAAGGGGGCGGCAGGGTGGAGTTAATTTACAGTGGAAAAACAAAGGACATCTATCTCTATTCAGAGGAACAGCTCCTTCTGCATTTTAAAGACAGCGTTACCGGAACCGGAAGCCTTCTCGATCCCGGCGGCAATGAGGTGATCGGCGAAGTATCCGGGAAAGGCAGCGCCTCGCTGCGTTCTTCGGTCTACTTTTTCGAATTGCTGAAGCGGGCAGGCATTCCCACCCATTACCTGGGCGCCGGTCCGGGGGATAATTGCTTGCTGGTCAAGAGAGCACGCTCATTCGGACTGGAGGTGATCTGCCGCGAAAAGGCCTGGGGCAGTTTTTTGCGCCGTTACGGCGGATTTGCGGCGGAAGGGAGCCCGCTGCCCTCGCTTGTGGAATTCACTCTGAAGGACGATGATCGCGGTGATCCGCCCATTACCGTTGAAACCATGGCCGCACTGCAGATCGCCTCTCCGGCCGAAGCAGGGTACATGGAGGAAACAGCACGGCGGGTTGCCGCCCTGATCAAAAAAGAGCTGGCAAAAAAGGGGCTTGAACTCATTGACATCAAGTTCGAGTTCGGAGAGGCCGGCGGACGGATCCTGCTCATAGACGAGATATCCGGAGATACCATGCGAGTGCTGCAGGGCAGCCGGCTTCTTTTGCCATACGAGACGACCAATTTCATACTGAACTAGCGGGATATACCGATATCTCTTTGCTGCTGCCTCCCTACCCGGCCCATTTTCTGAAGGGAGAGCTGTCCTTTGTATTTTCCTATCCCTTACCATGCTTTGGCCAGGGTGACATCGCGATAGAAGTAGTTGACAATTTCATCAGGCGAACGGCCTTCCTCGGCAAGGGCCCGGGCACCCCACTGGCACATGCCCACGCCGTGTCCGTATCCGGTACCTGCAAGGTCAAGCCCCTCCTCGCCAACCCGGATTTCCTCTACAAAGGTTGAGCGCATCTCGGTGCTTCCCAGCGCTATTCTCAGGGAGGGAACCGGCACCTCCACGTCATTGATTCTTATTTGCGTGGCTCTGCCCGAAGGACCTTTCGCGGTGATGGATGCACTCTCTACAGGCCCGGGATCGCTGCCCGCAATATCCTGCACCGCTGACCTGACCTCTTCGTGGGGAAAGGAAGCGCTCCAGCTCTTCTCCTCATCGGGGATTATGTCGCCGGCGGGACTCGGTACGATCTGGATATAGGGAGGGTTGCCCCCCTTGTACTCCAGTCCTTCATCCGCCAGGGCGGTCCTGGGGCCGGCATAGGCATGAAACCAGGCCTTGATGTAATCACCGTTGTAAAGAGCCACCCGACCCCTGGTGTTTTCCACCGCTTTCCTGACCCGATCATTGATCCGATCGGCGCTGTAGGCCTGAAATTCTTTGAAGTCGGTTGAAGCATGGGCTTTTCTTTGGGGAAGGCCGCCGTTCTCTGCAATTTTCTGCAGGGTGAAGCTGCGGGCAATGATGGCCTGGGCCCCCAGTGCGCTTTCGGGCCATTCGGGATCCATCTCTGCAGCCACCACCCCGGCAATGTATTCTTCAAAATTCATTGCACCCACCTCGCCGGTATCGTGGTGGTATACCTTTATCTGCGGCTCCCGGCCCTGATATNNTTGCCTGCGATAAGCGAGACATGTGGACTCACCGGCTTCCTTGTTCATATCCATCTATTCTATATTTCCCGGAGCCAGGAAAATATACTCCAATCAGAAAGGCCGCTCCTGACGGAACGGCCTTCCGGTATATTCTTTGCCTTGTGGGGTAATTAAAGTTATTTAACCCTTTCCTTGAAGGCTTTGCCTGCCTTGAACACAGGCACATTCAAAGCCGGAATGGTGATCTCTTCCTTTGTCGCCGGATTCCGGCCCTTGCGCTCGGCCCGGTGCCTTCTTTCAAAGGTGCCGAACCCCACCAGCTGCACTTTCTCATCGCCCTTCACGGTATCGATTATGGTATCAATTACCGCATTAACAACTTTCTCCACATCTTTCTTTGCCATTTCGGTCTTTTCCGAGACCGCGCCTATCAAATCAGATTTATTCACCGCATTCCCTCCTATAAATAATTATGATCCGCCGCACTCATGATGTTGCTATTTCGCTATTGCATCGATGATTCCTGCCTGTTAGCTGTTTTTCCCATTATTTTTTGCCTCTTCCCACCACCGGTCCAGCTGCTCCAGCGAAAAACTGTTCACCGGACGGTTTCTTTGAGCTGCCTGCGCTGTTACATGGGCAAAGCGGACCAAAAATTTCTCCACCGCCTTACCCAGTGCCATCTCGGGATTCAGCTTTAAGAAACGGGCCACATTGACCGCTGCAAAGAGAAAATCGCCATATTCTTCTTCTATTCTGTCCGGTAATCCCAGGCTATATGCATCTTCCAGCTCCGCGGCCTCTTCTTTCAATTTCTCCACCGCCCCTTCCAGGGTAGGCCAATCAAAACCGACCGACGCCGCTCGCTGCTGAATCTTGCATGCGCGAAGCAGGGAGGGCAGGGCGGGATCTACCTCCATCATCCCTGCCGCCTGCGCATCCCTTTCCTGTCCCTTGACTTTTTCCCAGCGGTCAACAGCCCCATCAGGTGTAGTTTCCCCGGCAGTCCCAAAAACATGGGGATGACGGCGGATCAGCTTGGCGGCAATTCCTGCGATGACCTCTTCCAGATCAAAACGCCCCATCTCCCGGGCTATTTCACTGTGAAAAACAACCTGCAGCAGCAGATCTCCCAGCTCCTCTTTCAAGGCAGCGGCATCATCCCTCTCTATGGCGGCGATTACTTCATAGGCCTCTTCAATGAGGCAGCCCCGCAGGCTGTGATGGTTCTGAACCCGATCCCAGGGACAGCCCCCGGGAGAGCGCAGCATGGTCATGATCCTCTTCAAGCGCTGCAGGACGCTGTCCCCGCCTGAAGCGGAACAGGGGATACCCGGGATGATCCTGGTTCGAATACGGCAGGAGGGTGCCCTGCGCAGCAGATATTTAACTGCAGGATCGCCGTCAAGGGGATTTCCGGGAAGGGCGTAGCAGATCCGCGATTGCCGCATGGCGGCGGCCAGCAGAATGCGCCCGCTGATCCGCGGAGCCGCTGCAAAGCGATCCAGGGTCTTGAAGCCCACCCCCCGTTCCCGGCAGTAATGGACCACGGGGTGCACCCCGGTCTTGAAGTAAATTGGCTGCCCACGCCGGCAGAGCTCCCGCCTCGCAGCCAGGGTAAGCAGCCGGGGATCCCCCGGCCCCAATCCGACAATCACGATTGTACCCATTTTATCCTACCTCACTATTTCAACAATCTCCACCGCTCGGCCAGATCTACCAGCCGCGGCCCAAAACGGGGAACAAGTTCCAGTTCATCCCGGGTCAGGCTGCCGGTAAGCAGCAAAGCCGTGCTGTAAAAGACAATCCCGATAACAATGGCCGCAAAGACGGCCGCGCTGGAAGCTGCCCTGGCCGAAACAAGGCTCTCCATCAGGGGAAAGAAAAAGCGATAACTCAACCCCACTGCCACCGCCATCAGGGCCACGCAGAACCCCGGCAGCAAAAGCAGCCGGCCCGGCCGGAAGCGCCACCCGGTATGACGGGCCACTGCATAGAGGTTCAGCACTGCGGCCACCCCTGTACCGATTACCGAAGCCAGCGCGGCGCCGCCCACGTGCAGTGAGGGAACTGCTGTCAGGTACCAGGCCAGGATGGATTTCACCGCCCCGCCCAAAGCCATGTTCACCACCGGCGTCACCGTCTTCCCCAGCCCCTGCAAGATGCCCGTTGTGGACACATAGAGCCCCAGGGGAATCACCGACCAGGACATGTAGGCCAGGGCATAGCCCGCCCCGGCATTTTCAAGTCCGAATAGAACGACAATTACCGGTTCGGCCAGCAGGTACAGGCCGACGGAAGCAGGTATGACGAATAGCGTGGTTAACTTGATGGAAACGGAAGAACGGCTTCTGATCAGCGCCCTGTCCCGCAGGACCAGCGCTTCGGAAATCGCCGGCACCAGGCTCATGCTCAGAGCCAGGGTGACCACGTTGGGGAAATAGACCACGGAGCCGGCCATGCCGGTAAGCTGCCCGTAAAGCGCAGTAGCCTGTTTCTCCAAAAAGCCAATAGCTTTAAGCCGGCCGGGAACTATGGCCCAATCGATCAAACTCAAGAGCGGCATGATCAGGGAGCCGAAAGTGATGGGAATGGCCAGTGCAAAGATATGGCGGATGATCCGGCCCACCGCCTGGGGTTTACCCTTTCCCTGGGTCCGGATCCGCTTCATGAAGGCCGGCCGGCGCAGGTAATAGATGGGCAGGAGCAGGAGCAGTCCCAGCACGCCTCCCGCAGCAGTNNAGGGCCAGGGAAACAACCAACCGCCCGATCTGTTCAACCACCTGGGAGGCGGCGGTGGGAAGCATGTACTGCTGCCCCTGAAAAAAACCCCGCAGCGCCGACATCATGGTGACGAAGAAAATGGCCGGGGCAATGGCCATTATCGCATACACGGCCCGGGGATCGCTGTCCAGAACCCGCACAATGGTTTCTGCCGAAAAGAAGAGAAGCAGGGCAATGGTCAGGCCCGTCAGGGTCAGGATCAGGAGAGCGATGCGAAATACGCGCATCGCCCCGCGGTAATCATTTACAGTAACATTTTCAGCAACCAGTTTTGATACTGCAACGGGAATCCCGGCCGTGGAAATAGCCAGCAGGGTTGAGTAGATGGGATAAGACATCTGGTAGAGACCGATTCCCTCGTCCCCGATAATCCCCACCAGTAATATTTTCATCGCGGCGCCCACAAAACGGACCCCTATTCCGGCCACGGCGAGTATGGCCGCACCCCGGATAAACTTGCTGTGGCTGGACAAATCTCTTCCTTCCTTCCCCTACCGGTCCTCTATATTTACAATGTCTGTATTATACCAGCATCCACTATCCCGATCTACTTATCCTTACTGCTCCATCTGCTTGGCCAGAAAGGAGGCTGCCGTCTCCACCAGCTTCAGCTCCAGATCGCCCATCCTGACCGAGGGATCCCGGCTGCCCATGACCACCGCCCCGATGGGATCGCCTTCCGAAATTATGGGCGCGATCACCTCATTGACAAAACGGGGGCCGATCATCTCGTCCGACTCCTCGTAGTACTGATGATCGGCGGTATTGTTGATCATCACGCTCTTCCTGTTTTCCATGACTCTTTCCACAGCGCTGCTCAGGGGCCGGTTGACGAATTCTTTCTTGGGAGCGCCGGCTACGGCAATAAATGTATCCCTGTCGGCAATGCATGATACGTGGCCCATCGATTCATACAGCGAGTCGGCATATTCCTGGGCAAAATCACCCAGCTCGCCAATGGGGGAGTACTTTTTCAGGATAACCTCCCCGCCCCTGTCCACATAGATCTCCA
>MTKW01005368.1_pt3 | contig 41636 bp, 41 predicted proteins | sample 1042761 | NCBI WGS metagenome assembly MTKW01 (sample SAMN06205366, study PRJNA360243) | anaerobic digester metagenome | biome: Wastewater treatment plant; feature: Anaerobic digester sludge; material: sludge; isolation source: anaerobic digester fed with sludge from wastewater treatment plant ... | reverse complement strand
CTGATAGTCTACGGCGGGCAGGTGTTCCAGCTGGATCTGGTCATGACCAGTGTAGTCATTCTGGCTATGTGTGCTGCAGTCATGTATGTAGCAGTAGCCTACATCGAATCCAAAGTTCTGCGCTGGCAGTCTTAGAATTATGATATTGAAAGCAAATTGCCTCCAGATGCATCTTAACAATTCCTTCATATTATATTGATATTTGCCTAAAAGACAATTGGTATTATATCATCATAATAGATGCTCTGGAGGTATTATTATGAAGAAACAATTGATGGTTTTTGCTTTGTCGCTGGTATTGGTGGGCGGCCTGGCAGCGGGCGCTTCGGCTGCCAGTACCGATGGCCCTCTAAACAGCTTTGTCAGGCAAGGTTGGCGAGCGACTGGGCAGCAGGCTCAGACCTGTCTTAGAGCAGCAGCTGATCTAACCGGCTTGTCGATCACCGAAATACAAAGCGAAAGAGCTCAGGGTAAATCATTAGCTGCTGTTGCTGAGAGCCGCGGCATAAGCAAACAGACCATGATCGATCAGGTCGTAGCTCAACGTACTTCTGCCCTGGATGAACTTAAAGCCGACAACCAGATCAGTACGGCTCAGTACGAAGCTTGTCTGGCCAATATGCAGCAGCGGCTGCAGTCTAATCTGGAAAGGACTGATATTGGTCCCAACAAAGGCCAAAGCCAGCGGTCTCAGCGCGGGGGCATGGACAGAATGCGGGGCGCCGGGCAGTGCAGGGCACTAGATGGTGGTATGGGATTTAACCAGGGAATATGTCCGTACTTAAATGCGCAGCCATAGGAATAATCACCATGCGGGTACCTTCCCTGAGGTACCCCATTTTTTTATGGCAACGTATATAGCGGTGTTATACTAAAACAAACAGGGTATTAATCATAGGCGTTATGCTTAACAAGGAGTGGGCACAACTGGATACGGTCATTTTAGTGGTGGAAGATGAACAGAAACTACGGGATATGCTGGTACATCACCTGAGGCAGGAAGGTTTTGTGGTGGCCCAAGCTGCAGATGGGCAGGAGGCTCTCAACACTTTTGAGGATATAAATCCGGATTTGATAGTTCTTGATCTTATGCTGCCCAAGCTGTCAGGTTGGGCAGTTTTAAAAAACCTCAGGCAAAAGAACAGTGTGCCGGTCATAGTTCTGACGGCTCGTACTGATGAGGTGGATAAGCTATTAGGTCTGGAGTTGGGAGCAGATGATTACCTGACCAAACCTTTTTCTCCTCGGGAACTGACAGCGCGCATCAGGGCCGTATTGCGGCGCACCCACAGCAGTTCTCCAACCACTTCTGTTAATGTAGGCGACCTCACCATTCATCCAACCCGTATGGAAGCTGCAGTAAATGGTCGTGAACTGTCTTTAACATCTACTGAATTCAAAATTTTGCTGCTGCTGGCTGAGAATCCAGGGCAGGTCTTTTCCCGGCTGTACATTTTGGAAAGAGTTTTCGGCGATATGTACGAGGGTTATGAAAGAACCATAGATACTCATATCAGCAATCTTAGGCATAAGATCGAGGCAGCTCAAGCCAGCAGTTTCGCCATTAAAACTGTATATGGGATAGGGTATAAGCTGGTAGCGGAGGAATAGGAAATGCTGAAATCCGGACTAGCCCAAAAAATAACCGCTATGCTGGTGATCATTTCCGTGTTATCAGTTGTAGTTTCTCTGCTGTTGATGCTGGTAATGACCAGACAGCAGTTTACCGGTTATATTAATCAATATGATCAAATGTTGCTGGCGCAATGGAAACCTGCCCTGGAGGAATACTATTCCCAGTATGGTTTCACAGGACTACAAGATTTTTTAGGTGACATTGCCCCGGGAAGAGGTATGGGGCAGCGCCGCATGGGCCGGGATGGTCAGATGGGGATAAAAGTTAGACAGGGGCAGCAGCTGATAGTAACTGATGATTCAGGTCAGGTGGTAGCGGATACTCAGGGTGTCTATGTAGGGCAGCCTCTGGGCGCGGACTCTGTTGATTACAATGCAGTGGAACTGCGGCATGATGATGAAAAATTTGGTACTCTTTATGTGCTGAGCCCCCTGGCAGCCGGGCTGGCAACCCTGGAAAATGACTTTTTGACCAGGCTGACATACAGCAGTATTATGCTGGCTCTGTCTATGGCCATGATCGCACTACTGCTGGGTACTGCTATAGGCAGGCGGATCAGTTCGCCTTTGGCTTCATTGTCTACGGCTATCCACAAGCTGGCGCAGGGTAAGCTAAATCATAGAGTACAGCTGCAGGGAGACAGTGAGTTTGTCAAACTGGGACAAGACCTTAACACTATGGCCCAAATAATGGAGGATGCCCATAACAACCGGCGCAGGCTGACTGCAGATATTTCTCATGAATTGCGCACCCCGCTGACCTTCCTGCGCGGTCAATTGGAGGGCATGCAAAGCGGCAGTATTGCATTGGACTCAGATAATATTGCTCTGCTGCAGGATGAAGTTATTCGCCTTACTAAATTGGTTAGAGAGTTGGAAGACCTGACTCTCATAGAGAACCACGCGGTTCCGTTAAACTTAAGTAAATTTACGATCACATTTTTATTGGAGCGCTTGCAGCCCGTCTACACAATTATGCAGGATCGAGGTATTACATTGATCGTTAATACTGATCCTGAAATAAAGGAGATAACTGCTGACCTGGATAGACTTTTGCAGATACTGCTGAACTTGTTTTCTAATGCTGTGCAGCACAGTGTCCCCAATGGATCGGTTGAATTAAGTGTTAAAAAGGAAAACGAGCAGCTGCTATTCGCTGTTGCTGACAATGGGCCAGGAATTCCTGCCGCGGAGCTGCCGCATCTCTTTGAACGATTTTACCGGGTCGATGAGCACCGCAATCGTCGGTCCGGCGGCATGGGACTAGGTTTGGCCATAGCCAGGGGATACGTAGAAGCCCATAAAGGGAAAATGTGGGCCGAAAGTCAGGAAGGACAGGGGACTACGATCTATTTCACCCTGAACCAGACAACCTTGACAACCCCCGTGACAACCAGGTGAATAAATGGAAGCGAGGATGAAAGCTATGAAAATTTCTTACAGCTTGACGGAGAGAAACTTTAATGACATTACGGCCGAATTGTCCCAGACAGCTATGGGTATCATCAAGGCTGATACGGTTATTCGGGGAGGTAGGGTCGTCAACGTCAATACCGGAGAAATACAGGAAGATCAGGATATTGCCATTAAGCATGGCCGTATAGTCCTGGTGGGCAAAGCTGATCACACCATCGGAGAAGAAACGGAAATCATCGATGCCAGCGGTTGTACTCTGGCGCCGGGATTTTTGGATGGCCATCTCCATGTGGAGAGCAGCATGCTGGGAGTGGGGGAATTTACCCGGGCGGTCTTGCCCCGGGGCACTACCACCGTATTTATGGATCCTCATGAAATAGCCAATGTGCTAGGGATGAAGGGTGTCAGCATAATGATCGCGGAAGGACGCACCATGCCTATGAAAGTTTATGCGACCATGCCGTCCTGTGTACCATCTGCGCCTGGCTTTGAGGATGCGGGCGCCGTATTTGGCCCTCAGGATGTAGAGGAAGCTATGCAGGATGATCGCATCATTGGATTAGGGGAAATGATGAATTTCCCTGGGGTCATTTACGGAGATCCGGCTGCCCATGGGGAACTAAAAGCTACTCTGGATGCCAGTAAACCTATTACAGGTCATTATTCTATTCCCGATTTGGACATTGGCTTACAGGCCTATGCTGCGGCCGGTGTAGCTTCCTGCCACGAAAGCACCACTAAAGAAGATGCTCTGGCACGCATGCGTCTGGGAATGTATGCCAAACTGCGGGAAGGATCAGCCTGGCATGATGTGAAAGAGACGGTGCGGGCTATCACGGAAAACAATATCGATACCCGTTATGCAGTTTTGGTGACCGATGATGTCCACCCCCACACCTTGCTGGAACTGGGGCATTTAGACCATGTAGTCCGTCAGGCCATCCGCCAGGGAGTAAATCCCATCACCGCTATTCAGATGGTGACTATAAATACCGCCCAGTGCTTCCGGGTCGACCGTCATTTGGGAAGTATTTCACCGGGCCGCTGTGCAGATATAGTCTTCCTGACTGACCTGGCTGAGGTGAAAGTTGACCGGGTGATGGTAGACGGCAGGATAGTAGCTGTCGGGGGCCAGATGGCGGTTCCTATACCAGCTTTCACCTACCCTGAGGAAGCCCGTCATTCGGTTCATCTGAAGGAAAAGCTGACCCCCGGACATTTTAAGATTTCAGTTCCTGCCGGGGCTGACCAGGTTACTGCCCATGTGATGGAGATCATCGAAGCCCATGTGGGAACTTATCACCGTCTGATCGAGATGAAAGCAGCGGATGGACAGCCCTGCCACCAGGATGCTGATGATGTTGCCAAAGTAATGGTTATGGAAAGGCATGGAGGCCCGGGCAGTTATGGTCTGGGTTATGTCAAGGGCTTCGGTCTCACCGGTGGTGCGGTGGCTTCTACTGTGGCACATGACAGCCACAACCTCCTGATCCTGGGCACCAATGATGATGACATGGCTTTGGCAGGAAATACCCTGGCCGAACTGGGCGGCGGTATGATAGCTGTCAAGGATGGGCAGGTGCTGGCGGTTCTGCCTTTGCCTATAGCGGGACTTATGTCAGACAGGTCAGCCGAAGAAGTTGCCCGGGATGTAGCCCGCCTCGACGAAGCCTGGAAAGAACTGGGGTGCAGCCTGGTGTCTCCCTTTATGACCATGGCTCTGATCAGCCTGCCGGTGTTACCGGAACTGCGTCTCACCAATCGCGGCCTGGTCGACTGTCTCAACTTCACCATGCTGCCTGCGGTAGTTGAATAAACTCAGGCAAATGAGAATTAAACAGATCGATCAGCAGAGCGCGACATTATTGGCCGCGCTCTACTTCTTCCAAGAGGTTGACGTAGAGCAGCAGTTCTTCGCGGGAGGTAATATTAAGCTTGGAATAAATGTGTTTGCTGTGGGTTTTGATAGTGTTGATACTCAGGCAGAGTTCTTCTGCGATTTCTTTGGCCGCGTAACCCTGAGCATAGAGGTCAAAAACCGACCGCTCCGATGGAGAAAGGGTCTCTGTATTTTGCACGAACTCATCGAGAAGAGTAAAGGACAGGTTTTTTTGCTTGGCTCCTTCGTACAGATCTTCATTTCGGTTGGCCAGGTATTCTATCAGATCATCTATTTCCGGCACTCTGGTTCGTGGAGCGGTACTCAAGTCGTCTGACTTGATGACATCCAGTGCCGTGGAAATAGGCTTTAAAAATCTTCTGCTTATTAATAATGAAGCTATTACCCCCAGTACGACCAGTAGTATCAGCAGCGATATCAACAGAACATTTAAGCGGGTCATCAACGATACCATATCTTCCTGGGGGATCATGACCGCTGTGATCCACTGTTCACCAGCAAAGGCCGACCCTTCCGGATATAAGCGTACCGGAGCATGAAGTCCCCAGAATGAAGTGTTTTCGTCCTGGAAATAGGTATAAAATGAACGCTTGTTTTTAGAAACAGTAAGAGGGTACTCACTTTTTGAGATGAGCCGGGAGGAGTAACCACCTGCTGCCATGGACTGCTGCAGATCGATGCTGGAGTCGTGATAAGGAGCAAGGATACAGAACAGCCGGTTGTAGCTGCTGGGCTGGGGCATATAAGCCAGCTTAAAAAACATGCTGCTTATGTCTAATCCGCACACTCCAAAAACATTGCCCTGTGAATCGATCAAAGGCACGGAACAGATCATGATCTCTTCACTGGTATCCGGCAAGGTCAAAACCGATGTCCAGTAATATAGACGAGATAAGGGCAGATCCTGATGGGTGCGGGCTGCTTCCATGGGAAGATGGTAATAAGGAGCGCTGCTGACATCAAACTCCATCCTCCACTGGGTATGCAAGGACAGTGAGTTGTTGCGGCCCACACTGGGAAATCCCCGCAGTTCAATGATAGTGGGATGAGAAGCGTTGATTATATTGGGCTCCATGTTCTTTAAGTACAGACCTGCTTTGGAGTTTTGCGCATTATACAGGGTGGGATTGACGGTGGCATCCAATATAAAGAAAACGCCGCTGCTTTTGAACTTCTCCAATGAAAAATAGGTAATATCAAACTGATCTGATATGATCTTTTCCAATTTGTCAGGATGGTTGGGCAGGTCAGAGACTGATATGCCCATTAGTTTGGCCTGGTTTTCAATGCTTCGTGATAATTCTTCGGAAAACTCAATGGCCTGCACCGATAGCTGCCCGTACTGCTGAGATATCTCCCCGGAGGTATGCTGCAGTTCGTTTTTAACCAACTGCTCACTTTCAGCCAGGCCGGCGGTAAAAGTCCCGGTTATCAACAGTATGGCTATTACTCCTAAGACAATGGTGATCACCAAAACAATCAACAGAAGAAAAAGTCTGATACCCATCGGCAAACCAGATGAGGTTGAAAGACTCAACCGCTTGTTATTATGATGGCTTAGCTTGTGAAGTGGATTCTTCAATGTAATAGCCTCATTACTGATCAAGTTATATTTTAGACAGCCGGTTCACGAAATCACTAAAGGCAGCAAAATCCGCATTGTCATAGGCGTTATTCTCTTCACTGCCAGCAAGACTATTTGAATATAAGGTGCGGGAATATGAAGTCACTTCTCTAAATTGGAATTCATATTCTGTCTGCAGTTCATCGACCCCGTCAAACAATGGAGGAATGCAGAACTCATATTCCTGCTGCATGATCCTGCCGGTTTTCAGAAGTTTCTTTATATTTTCATCAGCAACGCTTTGTATCTCTTTAGACATGATCTCACCGAAGGCTTCTTCAGTTACCGGGAGATAACCGGTAGATGAAACAAATCGCAGGTTGTTTTCCGGACTGGTGAACCATTTAAGAAAAACCGCCGCGGCGTATTCTTTTTCGGGGGTAGATTTTATCACACACATGCCCGCACCTCTTTGCATGGCTATCTTTTGACCGCCTTCAAACACCGGGTAGGGAAGGATAGCCAGTTCAGCTGGTTCAGAGGTGTTATCAGCGTATGTGACGGTGGGAGAGAAAAAAGATACTCCTGCAGTAGAGCCGGTCGAGCATACTATATCACCTGTTTTGGCCAGATCGGTAGCATAGCCGTCAAAAACAGCAAACTTTCCTGAGGCGGCTGGCTCATAATAACAGTCCCACACCCTTTTATACTGTGGAGATGTGAAGTTGATCTTTCCGTTAGTGATCAATTCTGAGCCTATTTGTTTACAGCCAATGAGTGTGAAATTGAATAATGAATCAGACATGTAAAACATTTTCCCGTCATGAGCAACATCAGGTGTTTGCTGATCTGTCCAGTCATAATAGAGGGATGCAGTCCTGGCTATACCTTCAAAGGTGGTAAGATCTTCGATCTTAGCTCCCGTGTCCCGGGCAAATCTATTGAATATTGTTGTGTTAACAAACAGCACTTCAGTGGATTTAGCAGTGGGGAATACATATAGACTGTCTCCCTCTATACGTCCTTCCTCCAAAAACTCTGGAACATAAGCCGATAACTCCTGATCAGAAAACTGACTGTTGAGGTCAACCAACAGGCCTTTGTCCGCAAGAATGAGAGCGGTCTTGGGATAGGCTGTGGTTATGTCAGGCAGAGCAGGAGCCCCTGGGTCACCATGAGCAGCCATATTTAGTTTTTCATGAAGAGTAGCACTGCCAGAAATTGAAGTAACACTGATAATGATCCCTTTTTCAGCACCAACGGTTTCATTGAACTCATCTACCATATTGTCCATAGTCTCTTTGAGCTGCCCCCCGTAGTTATGCCATATATTCAGGGTTACCGGTTGGGAAGGATCGATCTGTTCACCATGGCCGCATCCAGTTAAAGTGAATACCATTATTAAGATTAGGATTATGGGAATAAGGAAGTTTCTTTTCATCTTAGCCCCTGCCTCTTTGATCTGATTTGGAAAAAGATTCTAGACGCCTTAATAATTTGCCATATCAACAAAAAATCCCTTCTTTTTTGCTTTTCCGATATCAACCAGAATTGACAATGTCATTCTTGAGGTGATTTTTGCTCAATCACCCTGGGGGTGATTACTTGTGTTTTCATAAGGCATATAGTTCTGGTATGTTGATAAACTGCAATATTAAAATTGGGAGGTTTTAATTCATGACGGATTTCAATGCGGAGACTAATCAAACCCCTACCTTTACAGCGGAAGATATCGAAGGCAATAAGGTTATGGCAGGACTGGCCTATATCCTCTTTTTCCTGCCTTTAGTAGCCTGTCCCGATTCACCCTTTGGCAGGTACCATGCTAATCAGGGCTTGCTGCTGCTTTTGCTGGGGCTGGGCGGAAGCATTATTCTCAGTATCATTCCCATCGTTGGCTGGGTGCTGCTGCCCTTTTTTGCTCTGTTTGTTATGGTCCTGGCAATTATGGGGCTTATTAATGGTTTTACCGGCAAAGTCAAGGCTCTGCCGATCATTGGCAAGTATCAGCTGATTAAGTAATAGGTGGTTTTTTCTGTGCAAGGTGTAGTCTTGGATCAGAAGGAAAGAGGGATGGAAAATGTCTAAAAAAGTTATAGCTATTATACTGATGGTTTTTATGATAGCAGCAGTAGGTGGCTGCGGAGCCAAGGAAAAGATGAATGAAAAAATTTCCGAATCAGTTACCGAAGGTATAATCAACAAAGCCCTTGATGGAGAAGGCAAAGTGGATTTGGATGGCGATAAAATCACTATCAAAGGTGAAGACGGGGAAGAATTCAATTTTGGGGAAGCCGAATGGCCGGATAGTGGTGCCGCTCAGCAGATTCCCGAATTAAATGAAGGCACAGTGGTGTCAGCCATGAACTCAGAACAGTTCTGTATGATCATGTTGGAAGAGATCGAGCAATCAGCTTTTGATCAGTATCTGGAGGAAATAAAAGACCAGGGGTTCACTAATGATTCAGTGGAGTTTACCAGTGACACAGGCTACAGCTACAGCGCCAGCAAGGACGAAAACACCATGATTTCCTTAATGTATGATTCGGAAGCACAGTCGGTGACCATAAACTACGAAATCAGCGAGGAGTAGTATAAAATGTGCAGCAAGAAGTAACGTCCTCCTTGCTGCAAGATATGAGCAAAAGTGGGCAGGCCTGAGACTTACTCGGTGCCTGCCCGCTAACAACTAATCACAAAATATCCTCGGGGAGGTTCTATGCTGAAAAAAACCATTTCACTCATGATTTGCCTAATATTGCTTTGGCCAGGACTGGCTTATGCTAACGAATACCGTTCTGTCACTCTCGACCAACCGTCCGGTTTATCGGTTCGTCCAGGTGACGGTGGGGAGCTGTTCCTGCGCCTGACTCAGCCGGACAGTATCATGGAATTAATGAATGACGAAGAAGATGAGATCTGGTTGTTATATGAACTGGACTGGAAAATCAATGACGGGCCATGGAAATTTAATAAAAGCTGGAATGGTACCAGTGACGTAGGCGTAATGGAGTACTATGAAACTGCTTATGATCGCTTTGCTGTCTGCGGTTATCTTAATAATATCGGCAGCGATGAAAGAAATGCTTTTGACATATTTGTTTTCCCTGAATTTTTAGGCCTGGAAGATTTTGATCTGCAGAATAACACCTATTCTTACCGTTATCGCTATGTATTTGAGTATGACGATGGCGAAGGCTACAGTTTTGTGGTGTCGCCCTATTCGGAGATAGCTTCCATCGGCAAGGCCTCATCAGCTCAGATTCCCAGCAGTCTGGAAAGCCCCAAGAATTTGAGCGGGGAATTGAAAAAGCATGAAAATGGCCAGCCCTATTTCCATTTTACGTGTACTATTCCTGATAGTATAGAAGCGGCCAATAAACAGACCAGGATCGCAACCAAAGTGGACTGGAAAATAGGCAGCGGCAAGTGGGCTTCTGAAAGCGGGAACATGCCCTTTGAAAAAGCGGATAACATGCTGTCTGACGATTTAGATGTGAACCCCATTGATGAAGGTGGTTGGGCGGAAGTAAACATTGAGCAGAACACCTACTATTTCCGTATGTATTTTGAGATGCAAAAGCCTGATGGTTCTGTGGTACGCTCTCCCTTTTCCAATGTGGTCGAGCTGGGCACACCAGCCTATTACAGTAATGCCAACAGTTGGGCTGTAGCAGAATTGGATAAGGCAGCTGGGTATGGACTTATACCTGACATTTTGAAAGGGGCGGATATGACCAGGCCCATTACCCGGGAAGAGTTTGCTGAGCTGGCCATATTGCTGTATGAAAAGACCAGCGGCAAAACCATAGCCCCAGTCTCACCCAATCCCTTTGCTGACACTAATAATACCCGGATTTTACAGGCTTTCGCCGTAGGAATTACAGCCGGCACTTCCGATACCACTTTCTCTCCTAAGGTTTTAATCAACCGGGAGCAGTGTGCGGCCATGCTTTTCCGTACCATAAAAGCTATAGCACCGGGTGCTGATTACAGCCTAGCCGGGACAGCTGATTTTCCGGATCAAAAGTATATTTCCAGTTGGGCGGTGGAAGCCACCAAATATATGTCCAAGAAGGGCATTATTAAAGGAGATACCGACGGTAATTTCATGCCTAAAGCCATCACCACAGCTCAAGAGGCGGCTGGATATGGCATGGCTTCTCGGGAAGCCGCAGTTATGATGGCGGTAAGGACTCACGAGACTGTACGCTGACATCGGATAGCAAACCCGGGGAGAGCCCAACAGCCATGATCTCCCCGGTACAGAGAGGAAGATAATAGTGCAAAAAGGGTTTGGGGTAGTGCTGCTATTATTAACATTCCTGTTAATGGGGGTTGCTCCAGTTCAGGCGGGGGGTTACCAGGGGGCTAGTCAGTGGGCGGTGCCAGAGCTTGATAAGGCACTGAAGTATGGTTTGGTCACTGACCGGGTTCGCAATCAAATGAATGCTCCTATAACCAGGGAAGAATTTGCCGAGATAGCGGTGAAGCTTTATGAAAAAGGAACTGGGGATGTAGTTGAAGCAAGCAGTATGGGGGTATTTACTGATACCAGTAATCCCGAAATCATAAAAGCGTATGACCTAGGTATTGTGAGTGGAACAGATGAGGTGAGGCGCCTTTTCTCTCCTCATAATTTGATTACTAGAGAGCAGGTAGCCGCCATGATGTATAGAACCATCCTAGCTATGGGAGCTCTGAAAGATGGGGCTGCTTTTGCTGTTTTTATGGATTCTGACCAGATCTCCCCTTATGCCCAGGAAGCTGTGCATTACATGGGGGGATGGGAACTGATCAAAGGATCAGACTATCGCTTTCATCCAAAAGGGACTTGTACCAGGGAGATGGCGGTTTTGATTGCGGTTCGGGTTTACGAAAGTGCTGAGACGTTCGATCCGCTGCCTATGGATAGCAATGACTACAGCTATTATGATAATGGAGATGAATATAGCAATTACGGTAATGGAGATGACTCCAGTTATTACGGTAATGGAGATGATTCCAGCTTTGATGCGGGTAATAACAATTACGATCCGGGATATGATCCGGGTTACCCGATGCCGACTTCAAAGCTGCCCGATAATATGAGTGCACTGATCCCGCTTTTGCCAGATGCGCAGATAGGCTATGTAGATAAATGGGATGGGGGAGACGGCACCGTAATGTATGCAACCTCCTACAGTATTAGCGACGCTTGGAAATTTTATCGTGATCCACACTTGTATAGCGAATGCAAATTGGTAGAGGAAGGCGAAATAGGAGGAGTGCCTACGATATCAGTACAGACAAATGGTTTACACTATCTTATCAGTATTAGTGAGAATACCGGCGAAGGACCACCTACCGCGATTCAAATAATGGTTTTTTGGCATATGTATGTGGAAGGAGTATCAGCGTTTCCTGGGCGTTGATAGGATTTCCCTGCCTCGAAATCACCGAATAGCTCAGTATTAAAATAGGGAAAGTTTAGACTGTGCCCGATAAAGCTTTCAGTACTCAGGCGCAGGAGAACTTTCCCTTTGTATCTGAAGCAATTTGCGATAAAGCCCTGAGAAACAAGAGTTTATTGTCCAGTCAGTATCAGGGTAACTGGCGACCCGGCGGATAGTTCTGATTGCCCTTCAGGAATTTCGATTAAAGCATTATAGTCGATCAGTGAATGGATCATGCTGGACTTTTGGCCAGGCAGGATCTCTGCCACCCACCCATCCTCGCTCCAATAGGTTTTTGCCCGCAGAAAGCGGGGCACTGCCTGGGGACTGAAAGTAAAAGCATTCCGGCAAACAGCTGTGATACGAGATGATTTCGAAGTGAGGCCTTGCATTTGGCGAATAGCGCGAGAGGCTATTAGTTCATAGCCCACTGCACAAGCTGCTGGATTGCCGGCCAAGCATAGAATTGGAGTATTACCCAACATAGCCGCTCCGGTATGCGAGCCGGGCTGCATTTTTACCCCCCAAAATAGTGGGGTAGCCTGCCACTTTCTCAGCAGATCAAGAGCTTCACATTCATCGGTGGCATAAGTGCCCCCTACGGTAATAATCAGGTCAGTTTGTGCCAATAGGTTCGCCTTGATATCATTATTTTCGAGCCAGGGAGAGAAATGGCCTGATATGGTTCCGCCGTCTCGACTGACCAGATACTTTAGCAGGGGGCTGTTGCTGTCAGGTATCTGACCTGAACCTATAAGCTCAGGCATCGACACCACATGGGGGGCTAAACCTAAAATGGCTACTCGGGGCTTCTTATATACCAGCACTTGGCTGATCCCGCAGGCAGTCAAAGCTGAGACTAGTCCACCGGTGATGCGGGTTCCGGCCTTCGCCAGCATATCACCTTTGGCCAGGTCTTCTCCAGGCTGTTTGATATTCCAGTTGGGGTGAATAGGTTTGGGTAATATGAATGCATTCTTTTCTATATGCACCTGTTCATGAGGGATCACAGCCGCAGTCCCTGGTGGCACTGGTGCTCCTGTCAATATCCCTACTGTTTCACCAGGTTTCAGGTTTTCAGTAACGGTATGGCCAAAAGGCAAATAATACTTGATAACAACTGGTGACAACTCCTGCAAATCGTCCTGGTGCAGTGCAAATCCATCCACGGCCGCCTGTGCGACGGGAGGAACATGATCAGTTGCGTATATGTCATGAGCAGCGGTGCGGCCATAAGCATCATCTATTCTTACCAACCCAGCTGGTAAAGGGGGAATGGATTCTCGCAGAATTTGCTGAGCTTCAGCCAAGCTAATATCAGTTATCAAGAGCCACCTCCGTGATTTACTTTCCAAAAGCACAGTTAGGGTAGTGGCAAACCGGGCATTCCTGGCAGAGTCCCCCGTATCCCAGGCTGACTATCTGGGAGCGGCTGACCCGCTCACCGGCGAATATATGAGGAAGAACCAAGTCTAGACTGGTAGTGTCGTTAAACATCACACAGCCAGGAACACCACATATGGGGATGTTATCAAGATAGGCCAGCATCAACATGGAACCAGGCAAAACAGGAACCCCGTAGAAAAATGACTCAGCCCCGGTTTGTTTGATTCCGGTGGGGGTCACGTCATCAGGATCTACAGACATGCCTCCCGTGACTAGCACCAATTCTGCTCCTTCACTGACAAATCTCTTGATCTCTGCAGCGATAACTGATGGATCATCTGGTACCAGTACCTGGCTCAGCAAATCCCCCTGGTAAGACGCCACCTTTTGTCCCAGTACTGAGCAGAATCCATCCTTGATCCGTCCGCTGTACACCTCATTGCCAGTGGTTACTATGCCCACCCTCAGGGGCAGAAAAGGTTTAACACTGATAAGCGGACTGCCGGAATAGCAGATCTGTTCCGCTGCTTCCAGCTTATCTTTTTCAATAGCAATGGGAATAACTCGGGTTCCGGCTGCCACGGTACCCCTTGTTACTGCCTGACTACCATGCACAGTGGCCAGAACGATGCCCTCGATGCTGTTGATTTGCGACAACCGTAAGGTATCTATCTCTAATAGCCCGCTGTAGGCAACTTTTAGGCTCACTTTACCCTGATTAGGTTCGCTATAAGTGATCCCGGGACCAATGGCGGCTTTAGCCAAACGCAGAGCCGCCTCATCTTCGTGGATCAGGTTGTCGGCATCTTCCCAGACATAAATATGCTCTTTACCCAGATCCAGCAGGGTGGGCAGATCTTCAGCACGAACTATATGGCCTCTTGGAAAGGCGCGTACTTTTTCTTTTCCAGGGACGATCCTGGTAATATCATGGCATAAGGCTAGACCAACAGAGTCATGTAGAGAAATCTTTTTCATAACTGTCCTCCCAGTAGTACTGGAAATGCCTCCTAAACTGCCTCTACCCGACAGGGCACATAGCGATGCAGCGGGGTGGCAGTGAAAGGATCCCGGTGAGTATTTTTGGTTAACTTGTTCACATTGATTCCATAGATCTCTCCCGGATAATCCAAGCCAAAACCATGGGGGATCATAACTGTGCCAGGACGTACTTCCGTGGTGATTTCCACTTCGATTTCCGCGCTGCCGGCTTCGGTAGTGATGCGCACCAACTGCCCGTCTCTTAATTCTAGTTTCTCACCATCCCGGGGGTGCAAAGCCAGGGTGCAGGCTCTTTTGCCTTCATTCCAGGCGGGATTACGCATCAGGGAATTGGCATTGATACTGGTATGACGACCAGCCATTAAAATCATGGGATATTCTTCCCGGTTCTGGAGAGCCTGGGCTTCCCGCTCGGGGGTGACATGGGCCAGCCATTCAATCATCTCCGGAATATCTATATTAACACGGCCATCTTCGGTTTTCAGCTGGGCAAAATTATTATCAGGATCGATTTTTCCTATCCAAATTCCCTCGGGATGGTCCAGAATAGCCTGGAATATCTCTTCGCCCATCATCGGCCCTTTCTTAAAGCCTGCCCGTACCGCATTTTCACGGGAGGCCTTGGGAAGAGTCTGCAGCAATCCCCATAAAGCAGCCAGATTAGTAGAACCCAATGCCGGACCCAGGGTTTTGCCGAGAATGAAAGGTACCATACTGACGTACTCAGGATGAGCCTGCAGGTACTTCATCAACTCCAGACCATATTCCAGACGGTTGCCGGCCTTTTCGTACAGTTCCTGCGGAATCTCCGGGATAAGACCCAGAGCATCGGCAATACGCAGGTGAATTTCTGATATTTCCAGACCCTCACCCTCAGGATCCACCACCGGCCGGCGCATTTGAAAATATATTCCCGGCACTGTCCAGTAGAAGAAGGTGCTGTCCCAGGATTCGTAGGTGGAACGGGAGGGTAGCACATAATGGGAAAGCTGGGCAGTTTCGGTCATACTGATTTCGCAGGTCACCAGCAGATCCAGCTGTTGGAAAGCTTCCTCATAAGCACTGGTATCGGCATAAGAGCGTAAGGGATTGGATTGGGTACATATTAAAGCCCTGGTTCGTTCCGGATGATCGGACATGATCTCCTCGGGCAGGACATTGGGAGGAACATAGCCCATAATGGTGGGAAAGACGGTAGATACTGTTTTCCAGTTGCTGGGTTTGCGCTCATCGCTGTGGGCTCCCAAAGGCATGAAATATCCCGGGATCATATTGGTACCCGGTAATCCAATCTGACCGCACAGGGCCAGAAGTACCATTACCAGGCAGGAAACCAGGGTGGTGTGGCGGTTCATCAAGACTCCCAGGTCAGTGTGCAGGCCAACTTTACGGGTAGCCATCAGGTGGGCAAAATCCCTGACCTGTTCATATTCTAATTCACAGACCTTTAGGGCAGCGACTACATCGATATCCGTCAGATAGGGCAAAATTTCCTCAAAACCAGTTACGTGCTGGTCAATGTAGTCTTGGTTATACCAGCCTTCCTGTATTATTATGGCTATTACCGCTCTTAACAAGAGGGCATCGGTCCCCGGACGTAGAGCCAGATGCAGGTCGGCGATTTGAGCCGTTTCCGATTTGCGGGGATCAATAACCGCCAAAATTTTGTCCGGGTTCTTGGAAAACTCCCGCAGAACCAGGGGAGCACGCGGCATTTGATGACTCACCATGCCGTTCCAGCCGATAGCCACCAGCATATCAGCATTTTCCTCATCAGGAATGGTACCCAGATACTGGCGTCCCAGGACTCTTCCCTGGGTCCAGAAATGTCCGGTCAGTTCTTGAGCCAGGGCACTATAATGATAGCGGGAACCCAGACCCCGCAACAGGCGTACGCCAAAAGCGGCCTCGAAGTGGCAGGATTGTCCCCCTCCCCCCATATAGGCGATGGAACGAGGACCATACTTATCTTTTATTTCCCGCAAGCGGGCAGAGATCTCAGTGATAGCCTGTTCCCAGCTTATGCGCACAAATTCACCGTTCACTTTTTTCAAGGGGTACTTCAATCTTTGGTCATGATGTTGAAAGTAGGAGATGTTCATACCTTTGCGACACACATAACCTTGACTGCGGGGATTGCTCTTGTCTCCTCGTACTTTGACAATGCGGTTGTTTTCAACTAGCAACTCCAGACCACAGTTTTGAGCGCATAATGCGCACCCGGTTTTTTTCCATTCGCTCATGGTCATCCCTCGATCCCTAAAATCTTTGTTTACACAATAACACATAACACAAAAAAATTACAATAACGAAATATTACTATGATAAGTAAAAAAACTATGTTATGATAAAGCGAAGATTTATGAAAGGATGGAAACCATGGATTTTGCTGATTTCTTTTGTTTTCGTCTGGGAGCAATATCTCGCAAAATGATGCGTTATTATAATAATAAACTGGCACCTTATGGTATAACCATTGTTCAGTCCTGGGTTCTCTTTTATTTATCCACTCATAATGGCAGCAGCCTGAAGGATATCGCCGCTGCCGTTCAACTGGACAGCCCGGTGGTAACGGGATTGATTGACCGTCTGGAAAAAGAAGGGTTGGTAGTTAGAGAGGAAGACCCTGAGGATCGCAGGAGCTTAAAAATATGCCTTACCCCGCGAGGTCGGGAAGTAGTTGCGGAGATTACTCCTGTCGTGGTTGAATATAATCAGCGCATCAGAAGTATAGTTCCAGGAAATGATAGCCCAGCCTTTGAACGAGCTCTAGAAGCTTTGGAAAGAGAGCTGTAATCTACATATCTGGACTGCCAATCTGCAATCCAGATGTGGTTATGATGCCCCAAAAGAAGTCTACCAAATTTGATTTCGTTCTGCTTCACTGCGTAAAAAGTCTCTGAAGTTCGGATGAGCGATATTGATCAGTTCTCTGACTCTTTCTCGGATGGAGCGGCCCCTAAGGTTGGCCACCCCATATTCGGTCACTACATAATCCACGTCAATTCGCGAAGTAGTAACGGTTGCTCCGGGTGTCAACTGGGGCACGATATGGGAAATGGTATCATTTTTAAGCGTGGACTGGAAAGCGATGATCGATTTGCCCCCCGGTGAATATTGAATTCCCTGGGCGAATTCCTTGTGACCTCCGGTTCCGCTATAATGCTGGGAACCAATGGATTCAGCACAGCATTGTCCGGTCAGGTCAATTTCAAGGGCAGAGTTTATAGCCACCATTTTATGGTTGCGTCCAATGACCTGGGGGTCATTGACTATACGGCCGCGCTGAAACTCAACTGCCATATTGTTATCAAAAAAGTCATATAGGCGCTTAGTTCCCAGGGCACAATCAGCCACGAACTTATCCTTCCAGATGGTCTTTTTCCGATTAGTTATTACCCCTGCTTCATAAAGATCCAACAGCCCTTCGCTGAATAACTCAGTGTGTACTCCCAGATCCTTTTTGTCAGTCAGGCAGGCAGTGACCGCCATAGGAATGTTGCCATAGCCAATCTGCAGCGTGGACTCATCTTCGATCAAATCAGCTACGAACTCTCCGATAGCCTTTTCCTTGTCATTTATTATAACTTCTGGAATCACCGGCAGCGGGCGCTCGGATTCAATTATATGGTCGATTTCAGAAATGTGGATATGCGTGTCACCGTAACTGCGGGGGAAATTAGGATTAACATCAATGATCACTTTATCGGCTTGTTCCAGCAAATCTTTCTCACATACAGAATCAATGGACAAAGACAAATAACCGTGTTTATCCATAGTACTAGCACAACCCAGAAAAACATCCGGTTTCCGGAAAAAAGAGCGGCTGGCCACAGCTCGATGCAGTTCGAGAGGAACATATGAAACGGTGCCATGTGAGTGAGCCTTGCGGGCTCCACCCGTGTAAAACCAGGTGTTCAGAAGAAAGTGACCTTTCATCTCCGGATTCATGAAAAACTCATATTCGTTCATCAGCAAAGCTGTAACCACGGATACATCTTCTACCCGATCTTTGATGGTATGTAGCTGGCTGAGCATAGTAACTGGTTCACAGGCTATAAGGCTGCAAGCTATTTCCTGCCCACTTTTGATTTCCTGCAACGCTTCTTCGACACTGACTACTTTGCGTTTATACATCTCTTGGTAATTCATGCTTTCACCCCATGGAATTGATCACACTTCGTTATTATCCCATATAGTCTATCCTCATGACAATACTCCCAAGGGAAAGATGGCGTTGGACTAAAGCAGAACGCTTTTATCCAACGCCAAACTGATGCACTTTCCAGTTATAATAAGGCAGTTGTCTATTTGTCGATGATCTCTACATAGGCCAAGGTTTGGTTTAGTAATTGGTAGGCGACCTCTCCGAAAGTTACCGGCCCGGCAAAGGGTGGTGTAGATTGACCTTCGAGTTCACCATAGAGGTAATTAAGGATACAGTTGCAGGAAAATATCGGTTTTGTATCCTTCAGACCCTGTAAGTGCTCAGCGAAGCTAGCCGGATAATTACTGACCGGACGCGCAAAACGATACTCGGTTCCTGCAAATACGGGGGCATAAAGATCTACGGTCTTGATTTCTTCCGATACCGATTTGATGGACACATTTATCAATACACTGTTATAATCCGCAACTAGTGGCAATTGGGTATCAATGTTGTTTTCCACTAGATAATCAGCAAATACTACTTCTTTTCCGTTGACCAAACATTTCGTCACTGATAAAGTATCTTCCGTAAATTCGATTATGGCGTTATTCTCATCAGCACTAAAAATATTAACAATACCCAGGGAAGCCATCTTGTTATCGGGCAGGCTAATATGCAAAGCTACCGCTTTATCACCATAAGCTGAACCAGTAACACCATCATATACCTTAGCACTTGCGTCGGTAGAGAGATCGAAACCTGAGATCCAACCGATAGTTGGATTCATTAATAAATCGATCGAATTGGGCGACTCCTTGGCATAAAATGCGGCAATATCGCTAGCAAAAGGTATGACCAAAAAGGATATTCCGTTAGGATAGGCATCTTTGGTTATGTCAAATATATTATTTTGGTCGTATACTACGGTTTTATAATCAACCGCATCAACGATTTCATTGACAAACAATTTATCCTTACTAATAATACCCCCCTGCTCCGTAATAAAATAAGGGGTAGTACCTGCAATCCACTTGCCTTTCGGTAATTGACTCAACAGAGATTCGTCAGCAGCGATATGCAATATTTTGCCTTCCTGGATCAATTGTATTGCCTGATCAAGATTAACAAACATACTTCTTACCCCCTATAATTTTTTCAGTGCTTCAACATCTTCCCCCACAATTGAAGCGTATCTTTCAAAAAAGGCCTTCATTTCCTGCACACAATTGCTTAATTCTGCTGGTGTCGGATTGTTTGAATACTTTCTTTGCAACCTGGTAATTAGTAGATTCAAACCTAGGTTAGGCGACTCATACTTCGCTTGCGACTTGATCAATGCTTCAAACTTCAAATCCAGTCCCATGCCATTTGCCCCTTTCTAATTCCTGATACTTAGGAGTAATTCCGGCCTTGATTCGAAAATCCTGCCTAAGATTTCTCAAAAAAAACCAATATTCTTTTATTATTTTCAAGCTTGTTTCGATGCGATAGTTTGGCGTATTCTTCCTGCTTTACAAGCATAAATCCTCTTCAAACTATCAAACTAAGTTAGAATGAAAGCGATGGGAGTGATGATCATGTCTAAATCAAAGCATGCCAACCGTTTGCTACAAGAGAAGAGCCCTTATCTCCTACAGCATGCCTATAATCCAGTAGACTGGTATCCCTGGAGTGATGAAGCCTTTGCAAAGGCGCAGGAAGAAGATAAGCCTGTTTTTCTCTCCATCGGTTATTCTACCTGTCACTGGTGTCATGTGATGGAAAGGGAGTCCTTTGAGGATGAGGAAGTAGCGGAGCTTCTCAACCGGGATTATGTTGCTATCAAAGTTGACCGGGAAGAGAGACCGGATATCGATCATATATATATGACGGTTTGTCAGGGCATGACCGGGCATGGGGGATGGCCGCTGACCATTGTTATGACTCCTGATAAAAAGCCCTTTTTTGAAGCTACTTATCTGCCTAAAAACCAGCGTCACGGGCTTTCGGGACTGATGCAGCTACTGCCTCGACTGGCTGACTTATGGCAAAATGAGCGGGCGGCGGTGCTGGAGTCGGGTGAGCAGGTAAGCCGCTGGTTGCAGGAGAACGAGGAGGTCAGTAAAGGTGAATTGACCTGGGCCGATGTGGATCTGGCATATCAGCAATTCAGCCGGGTATTTGATAAAACTTATGGAGGTTTCGGAACGGCTCCCAAGTTTCCTAGCCCACATAACTTATGTTTCCTGTTGCGCTTTCACTATTACACGGGGCAAGCTCCAGCCTTGTCTATGGTAGAAAAGACTCTGGATAGTATGTACCGGGGTGGGATCTACGACCATATCGGTTTTGGCTTTGCCCGGTATTCCACGGATCGGCAATGGCTGGTACCACATTTTGAAAAGATGCTGTATGATAATGCTCTGCTGACTATTGCCTATCTGGAAGCTTGTCAAATAACCAGACGGCCTGAATATGCCCGCATAGCCCGGGAAGTCCTGACCTACGTTTTGGGGAATATGACCTCTGAGGAAGGAGGCTTCTACTCAGCGGAAGATGCTGATTCGGAAGGGGTGGAAGGCAAGTTTTATGTATGGTCACCGGATGAAATCAAGGCCATCCTAGGAGAAGAGCGTGGGACGAAATTCTGTGCTGCTTTCGACATTACGGCTTCAGGTAATTTTGAAGGCCAAAGCATACCCAACTTGATTCAGAAAGCACTGAGTGAGGAAGAACGTTCCCAGTGGGAACTGGAGCGGGCGAGATTATTGGCCTATCGCAATGAACGGATCCATCCCCACAAAGATGATAAAATATTGACTGCCTGGAATGGGCTGATGATAGCTGCTTTGGCTATGGGCTATCGGGTCTTAGGCGAGGTAGCCTATCGGGAAGCGGCGGAAAAAGCTCTGCAGTTTATCCTTACCCAACTGCGTCGACCTGATGGGAGGCTATTGGCCAGGTACCGGGAAGGGGAAGCATCGTATCCGGCTTACTCGGCCGATTACAGTTTCTTGATCTGGGCCTTGATTGAGCTCTATGAAGCGACATACCAAACTCGTTATCTTGATCTAGCCATACAACTGTCACGTGAGCAGATAAAATATTTTTGGGATGAAAATGGCGGAGGAATGTTTTTCTACGGTAGTGATGCGGAGCAACTGTTGACCAGACCCAAAGAGGTTTATGACGGGGCCCTGCCATCGGATAATTCGGTAGCTTTGTATAACTTCTTGCGCCTGTCCCGGCTGACGGGTGATCTGGAATGGGATGAGAAAGCCCGAGTAATAATGACGATCTTTGCTGACACGGTGTCCTCCGGGCCGACTGCGCACTCCTTTTTCCTGTCGGCGATTATGTTTTACTGGCAGCCCAGCCGCGAGGCGGTGATAGCAGGATCCGGCCAGGATGATCAGGTTAGGCAGATGCGAGATTACCTGCAAAAGTCATTTCTTCCGGATACGGTGGTCTTATATAAAGAAGGAAGTGATGAAGAACTGCATCGCCTGGCACCCTTTACTGTAGCTATGACTGTAAAGGAGAGAGGAGCGGCTGCTTATGTCTGTGAAGGTTTTGCCTGCCAGCAGCCAGTAACAAATGTAGATTCTCTGCGGATGATCATGCAGAAAGATGTTAAAGAGAAGACCAGATAAACACCCGAGCACCTACCCACCTTATCAAGATTCTATCTCGACCAACCCCTGCTCCCCCTTGTCATCCTGAGGGAGGCACGACCGAAGGATCTTTCTCGCTGCTTCCAGTAAAAGTTTCCGGGTGCCTTAGAATTTACACGCGCTAAGTGCGCCACGGTGTATGATGCTTTTTGGCGGTATAGGAAACTTTTTTCGGGGGAATATTTGAAAGTAGTTCGGAGTTAGGATATAATCCTAAATGATAATAATTATTATTTGGGAAGTGATCTCATGTCCACCTGGGTGGAAAAGCTATCGGCACGGGGATATAAAATAACCCCTCAGCGGCGTATTATCCTGGAAATCCTCGGTAATAGTGACCGACACCTGACAGCGGAAGAAATCGGTTTGCAGGTAAAGGAAATAGAACCGAGCATATCATTAGCAACCGTCTATAGAAATCTAAACCTTTTAGTCGAGCTGCAGATGGTCAGCCGTTTGAATATACATGATGGACCGGTGCGCTATGAACTCCATGGAGGACACAACCACCATCTGGTTTGTATGAACTGCGGAGCAGCAGTCAAACTAGGGGTATGTCCTATGCAGGGGGAGGTAAAACGTATTGTGGATGAAACCGGCTTTGAGGTATCCAGCCATCATTTCGAAATTCTGGGTTACTGCCGGGAGTGCAGCCTCAAAAAAGAATTGTCGCCAACAAGTGCTGGTGCGAAAGGGGGAACCGGTGTTGACCAGGAATAAAACGCTTACAACACTGGTTATATTTCTGATGTTCTTATTGGGCATGTCAGGATGTTCATCGACCCAGCCTACCCTGGAACCTAGCCATGATAAGGTGAAAGTTTTTGTCAGCTTGTTGCCGCAAGCCTATTTTGCCGAAAAAGTGGGGGGCGACCATGTCCAGGTTGACGTACTTATTCCTCCAGGAGCAGATCCCCATACTTACGAACCTACTCCCCAGCAGATGAAGGATTTAGCCGAAGCTGATCTATATCTTGCCATAGGCACTATTGAGTTTGAAGAACTATGGATGGGGCGCATCCGTGGAGTGAATCCGGCTATGCCGGTTTTCGATACATCACGAGGGGTAGAGCTCATTGCAGGTGATCCCCACATATGGCTGTCACCGACCCGGGCCAAAGTTCAGGCCCAAAATATCTACACTGCATTAAGTGAAATCGATGCGGCAAATCAGGAGGATTACCAACAAAACCTGCAGTCCTTTCAGGTGGAAATGGATCAATTGCACCAGGACATTATCAAGCAGTTTAAGAACATTAAGCATAAGGAGTTTATGGTTTTTCACCCTGCCTGGAAATATTTTTGTGTAGATTATGGTTTAGAGGAAATAGCTATTGAACAGGATGGCAAAGAACCCACCGCTCAGGAGATGGCGCGATTGATCGACCAGGCGCGCCAAAAAGGCATCCGGGTAATTCTAACATCACCGCAGCATAGTGCCCACGAAGCTGAGGCCATAGCCAGTGATCTGCAAGGGGAGGTTATCAAAATCGATCCTCTGTCCCGCGATTACTCGGCTAATTTACGCCAAGTAACCCAGGAGTTAGCAGCGATCCTGTCCAGGGATTAGTCAGGAGGGTTAGTTTTGAGAAACCTTGACCATGTACCAGCCATTGAAATAAAAGGTCTGCATGTCTCCTTTGATGGTAATACCGTTCTGGAAGACATTAATTTAACGGTTGAGCAAGGCGATTACCTGGGTATCATCGGACCCAATGGAGGCGGCAAGAGTACTCTGCTGCGCAGTTTGCTGGGACTGATCACGCCTGATAGGGGAACCATTAAGATCCTGGGTCATCCGGCAGAAGACAACCATCAGCAGGTGAGTTATGTACCTCAACATACCTTGTTTGATCGGCATTTTCCTATCCGGGTAGGTGAGATGGTTCTGATGGGGCGCTTGGGCAAAAGGAAAGGGCGCTGCTATTCCCGTGAGGATCGGCGTATTGCTGATCAAGCTCTGCAGCGGGTAGGCATGGATCATATTCGGGAAAGGCAGATCGGAGAGCTGTCCGGAGGGGAACGTCAGCGGGTCTTAGTGGCGCGTGCTCTGACCATGGAACCAAGCATCCTGCTGTTAGACGAACCCACTGCCAGCGTTGACCCTGGGTTCCAGGTTACTTTTTATGAACTGCTGGCTGAGTTGAATGAGAGTATGACGATTGTGCTGGTATCTCATGATATTTCAGCCGTGTCTCGCTATGTCAAGAACCTGGCCTGTTTGAATCGCCGTTTATACTACAGCGGTGGTAAGGAAATAACGGCAGATATAGTAGAGGAGATGTACCATTGTCCAGTGGATCTGATCGCTCATGGCATACCCCATCGAGTTTTGCCATCCCATGAGGGGGTGGTGGGCCATTGAGTGAAATACTGCAATATGATTTCATGCGCCATGCCTTAATGGTTGGATTACTGGTAAGTATAGCCTGTGGTGTTGTGGGCACCTATGTGGTAGTGAAAAGGATCGTCTTTATAAGTGGGGGAATATCTCATACTGCTTATGGGGGAGTTGGCTTGGGATATCTGTTAGGGATACCGCCCATGGTGGGTGCTACTGCTTTTACGGTGCTGGCGGCCTTGGCTATGGGGGAAGTAAGTCAGCGAGCCAAACAGAGGGAAGACACTATCATCGGCATAATGTGGGCGGTGGGAATGGCCCTGGGGGTGATCTTCGTGAAGCTATCTCCTGGTTATACTGGAGATCTCATGAGTTATTTATTCGGTAGTATCTTGGCAGTTCCCCTGAGTGATCTATATTTGATCCTGGCCTTGGATGTGGTGATCGTGCTGGTGGTTCTGCTGTTTCACGACCAGTTCACCCTTACTGCTTTTGATGAAGAGTTTGCCCAGGTGATCGGCCTGAAGACCCGCTTTTATAATCAACTTTTACTGGTTCTGATCGCTCTGACGGTAGTAGTTATGATACGGGCGGTAGGTATTATTCTGGTGATTGCCCTCTTAACTATACCATCGGCTACCGCCGCTCTTTTTACGCGAAGCATGACTGGTATGATGGTACTCTCCATGGTGTTGAGCGCTATTTTTACCATGGGAGGGCTCTTTATATCATATATTTTCGATCTACCCTCAGGTGCTACCATTATTCTTCTTTCGGCACTGGGTTTCCTACTAGGAAACTTATTGGCTGACCTGCAAAGCAAATGGGCTGCCAATCGTACTTCGCGGCAGATATCTGAGTCAGTATAATGACCATTTACTGTGATATAATGTAGACAAAACTTTGCATGGAGGTCTAAAAATGGAAACTCGGGAATGTATCAAAACTAGACGCAGCATTCGGCGATTTACTGAACAGCCCATACCTGATGAAGTACTGAACGAACTTTTGGATGCAGTGCGGTGGGCTCCCTCCTGGGCAAATACTCAATGCTGGGAAGTAGTGGTAGTTAAGGATCCGGATACAAGGCAAAAACTGGTTGAAGCACTGGCTCCCAACAATCCCGCTACAAAGGGCGTGGCAGGAGCTCCAGTGAATTTGGTGATGTGTGCGCGGCGTGGTACCTCTGGCTACAAAAAAGGCGAGCTGACCACCAACAGAGGGGATTGGGGCATGTTTGATGTGGGCATAGCTGCCCAGAACCTATGTCTGGCTGCCCATGACCTGGGGCTGGGGACTGTTCACGTAGGCCTTATCAATCACCAGGCTGTAGATGAATTGCTGGGTTTACCTTCGGATGTGGAGAGTCTGGAAATCATTCCGGTGGGCTACCCGGAAAAAGTAGGTAATGCACCTCCTCGTAAGGAGTTATCGGAATTTGTTCATTGGGATAAATACGGGAATAAGTAACAACGATACCAAGGGCCGGCAGGCCCTTTTCTTTATTAATTCATTTCATCCCGACACATACTAAATACCGGGTGGAATCGATGAGGAGTGATTTTAGTGGCGGTCAGTCTATTTGATGTGATTGGGCCTATAATGGTGGGGCCCTCTAGTTCTCATACTGCCGGTGCTGTTCGCTTGGGTAACGTAGCCCGCTCTCTGTGCTCCACTCAACCGCAGCGGGTTGAATTCTATTTACACGGTTCCTTTGCCCAGACCTATCAGGGACATGGTACTGGCCAAGCTCTGGTGGGGGGCATGCTGGGATTTTTGCCGGACGATGAACGTATTCGCGATTCATATCAGCTAGCCGCTCAAAACGGTATGGAATATGCTTTTTTTACTGAAGATCTAGGGGATGTCCACCCTAATAGTGTGCGTATCCTTTCCTTTCTACCAGATGGCAGTAGCAGTGAGATGATTGGTTCTTCTATTGGTGGGGGCAAAATTCTGGTTACCAGGGTCAATGGTATGGCTGTTAAATTCACCGGGCAATATCCTACTCTAATCACTCGTCACCAGGATCAGCCCGGTATGGTAGCTCGTATCAGCGGGCTACTGTCGCAACATGATATTAATATTGCCTTTCTGGAAGTATTTCGTTCAGCGCGGGGTAGTCTGGCTTCTATGGTAATTGAGACTGACCAACCAGTAAGTACAGATATTATGGAGGAGTTGATCGGTCTAGAAGGAGTTCAGGAAGTCCTGCTGGTTGACTGCACCTGTAATTGAGAAAGGAAGTGAATCACATGTATCAATTTCATCGCGGTCAGGATTTGATGGATTTATGTGATCGGCATCATCTGTCTATCCCCGCTGTCATGCTGCAGGCCGAGGCCGAAGAATCGGGATGGGGAGTTGAACAGGTGCGCAGTCGGATCGACGAATTTCTTGTGGTCATGGAAGATTCTATCCAAAAAGGCTTGCAGAGTGAGATCAAATCAGTAAGTGGGCTGATCGGGGGCAATGGCCGCAAACTATACCAGAGAGCTACATCTGGCGGCTTGTGCGGCACGACCGTCCTGCGCGCCGTTAGCTATGCCCTGGCCGTTACCGAAGTCAATGCAGCCATGGGACGTATTGTGGCAGCTCCAACAGGGGGAGCCAGCGGGGTCATCCCCGGTATCATTCTGGCTGTGACCGAGGAGGGCAACAAGCCTCGCCCGCTAGCAGTAGATGCTTTATTGGTGGCCGGAGCGGTAGGCAAGATCATCGCAGCCAATGCCACACTGTCTGGAGCCGAAGGGGGATGTCAGGCGGAGGTAGGATCAGCCTCGGCCATGGGGGCAGCGGCGGCAGTTTATATGGAAGGGGGATCTCCTTCTATGGCACTAAATGCTGCGGCCATGGCCTTAAAAGGACTGCTGGGTTTAGTGTGTGATCCGGTAGCAGGCCTGGTGGAGGTTCCTTGTTCAAAACGTAATGCCATCGGTACAGTCAATGCGTTGATTTGCGCCGAAATGTCTCTGGCTGGTATTGAAAGCGTGATTCCTTTTGATGAAATAGTCGATGCTATGTTTAGGGTAGGTCGTATGATTTCACCAGATCTGCGTGAAACGGCTCGTGGGGGGTGTGCTCTTACTCCAACTGCTCAGGCAATAACTCGGAATATTTTATCCCAGGCCTAATACAATTAAGAAGGCGGGTTTTGTCGAGCTTGTTTTCCCTATGCTACCAATTACTGGCGTAGCCGGGAGAATTAGAGGTCTGTTAATCGTTGGGGAGGTAAGAGCTTTGCCGAGAAAACTGGTCTTTTTTTTAGCCATAGTCCTATTAATGACGAGTGTGGGAATGAGTACTGCTCAGGCTAAACCAAGTGATGACGATCCCAGTCCAATTATCATCGACCGAACTGATTATCCTGTCTTATATCCCAGTACTCCCAACCTACAGGGAGAGGCCGTATGGATGCTGCAGGCCCGGCTGCAGGAATTAGGCTATGATGTGGATCGGAATGGTCAATATAATGCGAATACCTGGGGAGCCGTGAGTATGTACCAGGTTGCTCATGGCTGGGAAGATAATGCCACTGTTACCCAACCAATATGGGAGTCCCTCCTGCAGTCCGAGCAGGATGAACCCTGTGTCACTGAACAAGTCCAAGATGAAACCACCAAAAAAACATTGATAGAGATCGATGTGGCCAAACTCAATCTCACCCTTTATGAAAATGATGAAGTTGTGGTGACCTATCCGGTAGCGGTAGGAAAATCATCTACCCCTACACCCCTGGGCGAATGGAAGATAATTCACAAATCTCTTAACTGGGGAAACGGTTTTGGGACTCGCTGGATGGGATTGAATGTTCCCTGGGGGATATACGGCATCCATGGAACCAATAAACCGGGTTCTATCGGCAGTTATGCTTCCCATGGGTGCATTCGTATGTTCAATCGGGATGTAGAGAAGCTGTATCCCCTAGTACCCTGGGGAACGAAGGTGCGTATCGTAAAAAATGGTCAGATCGTTCCCGAGAACTTTACGCCTCCAGCCAAGATGAAAAAGGGATCGTCCGGTCAGAAAGTAGTTTATGTACAAAGCCGTCTCAAGGAGCGGGGCGTTGTCTTTGATGGTGTCGATGGAAGATTCGGGCCTATGACCGAATTTGCGGTAAAGTATTATCAAGCTTGGCACTGTTTACCGATCAGCGGTGAAATGGATGAGGCCACCTATCGTAGTCTGGGACTGATCAAATAGAAGCCCAAGCAGAGTATAAGCTGCAAGACGGGTGGTCTTTTCTGGCATGTGCGTTGGGGACGATGCCCACATCGTCCCGTTTTTGGGATCAACCAACGTGCTTATAAATCTGTCATCCCGAGGGAGGAACGACCGAAGGATCTTTTCCTTTGGTACTAATGAAGGATGTTCGCCTACGCCTCAGAATGATCCTCAGTCTCAGACCCCCCTAGCCCTCCCGGGGCAACGGAATATTTACCATTTATTTTAAAGGGCTAATAGTTTAGTCATTGGGGGTTATGATACAATTAGGCTACAATTCTATAAGAGGGGCTTGTTGGTATGAGTAAGTCCAACTATAATGAAAGACCTATGCCGGTACCAGGCCAACACCAAACCAGTGCTGTGCAGCATGCAAGCGGTGGTCAGGAAGCAGGTGCCCTAGGAACGGGCTACTTTTCCATCCTGGAGGAACAGGCAGCCCATCAACTGGAAATGACGCACTCCATGGGGCTGAAAACTGTGGTATTGATAACTTCCACAGGTATTGGACAGGGTGATCAGCAGCTTGCCAGTNNAGTGGGGTATTGTTAGTAACCGAAGGTTCGGATGTTTTACCTCATTTACATGTACTGCAGGAACGAGGAACAGAAATAATCAGTAGCATTACCTGCCTGGAGCATTACCGATTGACTGATAAAATAAGAATGGGCTCTACAGCAAATTTGTTTACTATAACTGAAAAACTCATGGACAGCCTGCGAGTTATAACTCTCTAATCCTATTTCCCAGACCCAAATCCGAATAATGCTTGCCAATCAGGGAGGATCCCCATGTTTGAACAGGATATTGCACAAATTCAAGATTTGATCGATCACGAGCGTCTGACGGAATTGCGTGAATTATTTGCTCAGTATCCCATACCGGATATTGCTGATATTCTTATGGCTGTGGATCAAAACAACCGGGTGCTGTTGTTTCGTCTGCTTCCCCGGGCTATATCATCGGATGTTTTTTCCTACCTGGAATCTGAGGATCGAAACGAAATCTTAAAAGGCTTGAGCCATGAAGAAACGCGCAACTTATTACTCAACCTTCGCCCTGATGATCGTACCGTTTTGTTTGAAGAATTACCAGGCCGGGTCACCCAAAAACTGCTCAACTTACTGACTCCGGAAGAACTCAAGACAACTCGCTTGCTTTTGGGATATCCCGAAGAGAGCGTAGGTCGCTTAATGACGCCGGATTATGTTGCAGTCAGACCGGAATGGACTATTGGCGAAGCCCTGGATCACATTCGCTTAAAAGGCCGCCATAGCGAGACTCTTAATGTCATCTACGTAACCGACAAATCCTGGAAGCTCCTTGATGCAGTAGAGATTTACCAATTTATTTTAACGGATCCTGAACAGCGGGTAGCTGATTTGATGGGTCATTCAGTAATACATATTTCGGCTTTTGAGGATCGGGAAGAGGCCGTACACGTGATGCTAAGATATGATATTCAAGCTCTGCCGGTGGTTGACTCAGAAGGAGTTTTGCTGGGGGTAGTCACTTTCGATGATGTAATGGATGTTGCTCAATTGGAAGCGACGGAGGACTTCCACAAAGGGGCGGCGGTCACTCCCTTGAAAGGCAGCTACCGGGAGACCGGTATATGGGAATTGTATCGGAAACGCATTGTTTGGTTGCTAGGGTTAGTAGTAGTAAACATATTATCACTGCAATTGATGGCCTACTACCAAGAAATACTGGCATCGACCATTGCCTTGACATTCTTTATCCCCCTTCTGTTAGGAAGTGGGGGCAACACTGGTTCACAGTCTTCTACCATTATGGTGCGTGGGCTAGCTACCGGAGATATTGAAGTTAATGCATGGGCGGCGTCTTTGGGTAAAGAATTGGCAGTAGGCTTGGTTCTGGGACTTACCATGGGTTTAACTGGTATTTTGCTGGGCTCATGGAATGGGGGACTTACCATTGCCCTGATCGTAGGTATCACCATGATGCTTATCGTTATAGTAGCTAATTTAATTGGCGCCTTTCTGCCGTTGCTTCTGACGAAATTGAAACTGGATCCTGCCGTAGCCAGCAATCCTTTGATCACTTCTATTACTGACGTTACGGGCTTAATAATATTCTTTTCAGTATCCCAATGGATCTTAGCTATCGCCCATTAAGCTGAATTTGTTATGCCATCTTGATCCAGTAACATTGAGAAAAGATGGTATACTTTTTTATAACAGAGACTTCAGTGAACGAGGGCAGGAAAATGGATAATTATGACGAAATCATAGTTCAATAGTTCATTTCAATGATTTTAGCTGATCATGGCCTTGTTTGAAGGAGGGTATACTATGGCTGACGAAATTCAATTGGTGGTTTTTGTTCTCCAGCAGGAGGATACCGTCTGTGAGTATGGAGTACCCATTACTCAGGTACAGGAAATAATTCCTATAGCTAAGACAACTAAACTTCCTCAGGCCCCCGATTTTGTTGAAGGAATTATTAATCTGCGTGGCAGGATCATCCCTATAATTGATCTTAAGAAACGTTTTCAGATGGGTGCTTCCGAGCTGACCAGTGATACACGCAGCGTGGTAGTGGAAGTGGCTGGTCAAACAGTGGGTATTATTGTCGATCAGGTCAGCGAGGTTTTAAGACTTCCGTTAGAAAGTATCGAACCTCCCCCGGGAGTAGTTGGGGGTATAAATGCCGAGTATTTGACCGGAGTGGGCAAGCTGGACGATCGTCTCCTGATACTGTTGGATATGGATAGAATTCTTAGCGAGCAGGAACGGGCCGAATTAGCAGGTGTAGGCGAGCTTGAATAGTCTCCAGGCACCCTGAAGCCGCTTCCGGCTTCAGGGTTTTGGTTTTTATGGAGGGTTAATGCGCATAGGTATTGATATTGTGGATATCAGCCGGTTTCAATTAGTGGTTCAACGTACACCGCGTGTACTGCAGCGGGTATTTACTGATCGAGAACGAGATTACTGTATGGCTAAAGGTAACCCTTACCCATCTCTAGCCGCTCGCTTTGCTGCTAAAGAAGCCTTTCGCAAAATACATCCTGATTTGAGCAGGGGAATTCGCTTCCAGGAGGTAGAGGTTAGGGTAGATGAATGGGGCAGACCTGGTTTAGTGCTATGGGGAAATGCCTTGCAAAGCTGGCAGGCATTAGGCTTCATATCCTTGGATCTATCTTTATCCCATAGCCGAGAACAGGCGATTGCCGCCGTAATAGCAAAAGGGGGAGATAAGACCGATGAAAGTGGTACAGGCTGATGAGATGCGTGCCATTGATCGAAAAGCCATAGAAGAATACGGTATTCCGGGTCTGGTCTTGATGGAAAACGCCGGACTCCGAACAGTGGAAATAATCGAAGATATTTTGCCGGGTTTAGCCGATACGCAGGTACTTATACTGGCGGGTAAAGGCAACAATGGCGGAGATGGTTTGGTTATCGCCCGCCACCTGATCAATGGGGGGATCCCGGCTAGCGTTTTTTTGCTGGGCAAGCCAGAACAATTGACCCCGGATGCCCGAGTCAATTACCAGATCTTAGAGCGTATGCAAGCCCCGCTGTATGGGTTGCAGACTGAGGAAGACCTCGATCGATTGACCCTGGCCTTACTAAAGGCCAACTTATTAGTGGATGCTATTTATGGTATAGGTTTCAGGGGGGGCTTAAATGACTTTGAAACTCAGGTGATTCAGCTTATCAACTGGAGTCGGCTGCCGGTAGTGGCGGTAGATATCGCTTCAGGAGTAGAGGCTGATAGCGGACGAGTTCATGGAATAGCGGTTCAAGCTACTCATACGGTCACCTTTGGTTTACCCAAACTGGGCCAACTGCTGGAACCAGGTAGATCTCACACTGGTACGCTGACAGTAGCCGATATTTCATTACCCCGTGATCTGCTAACTGATCCGCAGTTAAAGATCAACCTGATCACCGATGAAATGGTACAGCCCTTTTTATACCCCCGGGCGGCTCAGTCTCACAAGGGTACTTATGGTCATGCTCTGGTAATAGGCGGATCTATTGGTATGACTGGGGCGGTGGCCATGTCTGCTTATGCGGCTTTGCGAGTCGGAGCTGGCTTAGTTACAGCTGCCTTACCAGAATCTTTGCAAGCGGCAGTAGAGCATCAAATGGTGGAAGTTATGACCGTCCCCCTGGCTCAGACAGCTCAGGGATCTATAGCTCGCGAAGCTCTGCCGGCTATTAAAAATCTGTTGGGTACCACTTCCGCATGTGCCATCGGCCCAGGCATGTCACGCTACGGAGAAGCGGCTGCGGTTCTGCAACAGCTATTGGAGTGTTCGGGCATCCCGGTGGTTATTGATGCTGATGGTCTAAACGCTCTCAGTCAGGATATAAATGTACTGAAAGATCGACAGATACCGATAGTACTTACTCCTCATCCTGGTGAAATGGCGCGTCTGACCGGACTAACTATCGAAGAAATACAGGCTGATCGTCTGGCCATAGCCCGTACTTTTGCTCAGCAGTGGGGAGTTACCATAGTGCTGAAAGGCAGCGGTACGGTGGTAGCCTATCCCAACGGAGAAGTCTTTCTCAACTTGAGCGGGAATCCCGGTATGGCTACGGCCGGCAGCGGTGATGTTCTGTGTGGCATGATAACCGGCTTGATCGCTCAAGGACTGCGCCCTCAGGATGCGGCTATGGTAGCTGTTCGCCTGCACGGCTTGACTGGCGATTATGTGGAAAAAACTAAAGGACAGCGAGGGCTGATCGCTGGAGATATAATTCAGGCTTTACCCGAGGTGTTAAGAAACTTTGAATCTGCTTTTAGTTAGTGTAATAATGAAAATGGCCCTAGGCTTAAATAGCCCATAGATGCGAAAGAGGTGAAGAGAATGTTAGCTAAGGATATCATGACCCGTGAGGTTGTAACTGTGAAAGCCCATGACCGGGTCGATGAAGTAGCCCGCCTGCTGGTTGATCATAAAATCAGCGGAATCCCCGTTATAGATGAGGATCGTCATGTAATCGGCATAGTGACTGAGAAAGATCTTATTGTAAAAGCATCCGAATTGAGAGTGCCGTTTTACGTGACACTATTTGACAGTATTATTTTTCTGGAAAACCCCATACGTTTTAAAAATGACTTAAAAAAATACACTGCCGTTAATGTTGAGGATGCCATGACTGAGAAGGTCATCGTAGTTGAAGAAGACACGGAAGTTAGTGATGTGGTCAAATTAATGCAGAATAAGCGCATTAACCGTGTTCCGGTAGTTCGCCAGGGGCAACTGGTAGGCATCATCACACGCAATGATGTGATCAAATCGATGGTAAAGGGCAATGGATAATATTCGACCGACCTGGGCAGAAATAGACTTAGCAGTTATTCAGCGTAATTTTACCCAGATAAAAAGCAAAGCAGGTAAAGCTCGGGTAATGGCCGTCGTAAAAGCTGATGCTTATGGTCACGGCATGCGTGCAGTTGCTGAAGTATGTGCCCAAAATGGAGTTGACTTTTTCGGAGTAGCTACGGTAGAGGAAGCTTTGGAATTAGAGGAATATGGGTATAACATACCTATACTGGTTCTGGGGCATGTGCCGGTAACTTGTGCGCGAGATATAGTTCAATATGGTATCAGAGCGACAGTTTTTAACGAAGAACTTGCTCAAGCCGTGGCTAGAGAAGCCGGCCGTCAGGGCCTTCCAGGATATATCCATATAAAAATGGATACCGGTATGGGCCGACTGGGCTTCAGCCCAGAACCCAAGGCACTGGAAAGTATTAGCCGGATCAATGGATTGCCCGGTCTTATATTGGAGGGAATTTATACTCATTTTGCAGCAGCTGATGAGGCTGATAAGGAATACACCTATAGGCAGCTTGATCAGTTTAACGATTGGATAACCCAGCTGGAAAAGTGTGGTATCAGTATTCCCATCAAACACTGTTCCAATAGTGCGGGCTTGATAGACCTTCCGGAGGTCGCTGGTCTGGACATGATCAGAGCCGGGATCATTCTCTATGGACTATATCCTTCCCCAGAGGTCAATAGAGAGTCGTTCCCCCTTACACCGGCAATGCGCTTAAAAAGCCGAATTGCATTTATTAAGACACTAGAATCAGGGCATACGATCAGTTATGGCCGCACTTATCAATGTTGTCAGGTTACCCGGGTAGCTACTGTCCCGATTGGATATGCGGATGGATACAGCCGCAGACTCTCCAATCAGGTATGGGGCATGGTACGAGGACAGAAAGCACCTCAAATTGGAACGATTTGCATGGATCACTGCATGTTTGATGTCACTCATATAGAAGGGGTACAGGAAGGAGACGAAATACTGCTGTTTGGCCGCGCCAAGGATGGAATAATGGCAGATGATCTAGCTGATATTATGGGTACTATAAACTACGAAATAGTATGTGCAATTAGTAACAGAGTACCCCGGTTATATCGTTAATATCGGACTTGATGCAAATTCTGGATTTGCTAGCAGGCGAGCATATCTCTATAATGTAAATATCGGGTAGATAACTTTTGCATATTTTTCTGGAGGTGCTCGCTTTGCCAGCCTCAAAACGCATAATCATCACTGTTCCCGAAAACTTATTAGCGGAAATGGACAATGTTACCGCCATTGAATCCAAAAATCGCAGTGAAATAGTCCGCGAAGCAATTCGATTCTATTTAAGGGAGCGCAAAAGAACCTTGATAGTGGAGCAGATGAAAAAGGGTTATATAGAAATGGCTGAAATAAATTTACATCTGGCTTGTGAACATTTTGGAGTGGAGGATGAAGCGCTGGTTAACTGCATAGAAAAATTGTTGGAGTGATCTCGCATGGTTAAAAGAGGTGAGATTTATTTTGCTCAGTTAAACCCAGTGATTGGATCGGAGCAAGGTGGGATCCGGCCGGTTCTCATTGTTCAAAATGATATCGGCAACCAGTATAGTCCGACCACCATCATACTAGCGATAACCTCACAAATCAATAAAGCCAAACTACCTACACACATCGAACTAAAGGCTGCGGATTACGGTTTGGAAAGGGATTCAGTTATACTGGCTGAACAGGTTAGAACTATCGATAAAAGCCGGTTAAAACAGCGTATTGCCGTATTAAAGCTGGAGACCATGCAGCGTGTTGACCAAGCTTTAGCAATCAGTCTGGGTCTCCATGAGGTGTAGGTACATAAAATGTTTTACTATGGAATAAGATAGGAAACAGGTCCAAGGGGGCCTGTTTTTTTATCCATGGACATGGTGGGGGGGTAAAATATGCGATCTATTATAGGGATCACCGGGAACTATGACGGGGAAGAGCGCAGTTTTTGGGTGCGTGACTATTATGTCCAATCACTGGAAGAAGTCGGCGTTACTGCTCTGGTTCTGCCACCGACCCAGGCGACTGATATAATTAATAACTATCTGCAGATATGCGATGGTCTGCTTTTTTCCGGGGGAGGCGATGTAGATCCTGTACACTGGGGCGAGAACGCTCGTCGGGGACTGGGGTCGATCAATCCGCTGCGGGATGCTTTCGAATTAGAACTGGCGCGCCAGGCCTTGAAAGCCGATGTGCCGGTCTTAGGTATCTGCCGGGGGTGTCAGGTCTTGAATGTTGCTGCCGGCGGCAGTCTACTGCAGGATATCCAATCTCATCTACTTCACGACCAAAATGCCCCCAGAGATTACCCGATTCATGCTATAGTTGTGGAAAAGGGTAGCCTCCTGCAGAAGGTTTTAGACTGCCAAGAAATTAGGGTAAATAGTTTTCACCACCAGGCGGTTAAGGATCCGGGGCGGGGCTTTAAGATATGTGCCAGGGCTCCCGATGGAGTGATAGAGGCTATTGAGAGTACCAAACACCATTGGGTGTTAGGAGTGCAATGGCACCCTGAATGTATGACCGATGAATTTTCCCAGCGCCTTTTTTATGCTCTGGCCAAGGCCAGCCAATAGGGCAGGGCAAGTTGGGTATGTTTTCAGATCACCGAAAAAGTAATATGTCATTGCTATGAAAATAGCTCTCGCTGTGTCATCGCGAGCGAAGCGCGGCGATCTCTACCATCATCTACGGTTTGAGCTTAGAGATTGCCACGCCCCCTACGGGGGCTCGCAACATCAATAGTGAGCGATAGCGAACATCAGTAGTGCCGGAACGGCCAATGACAGTCTTAAGGAAGTTTTCATTCATCGTGGCCTGATCGACAGGTGAGAATTCTGAGGTAGCCGAGGAATATTTACTGGTGGCAGAGGGAAAGATCCTTCGGTCGTTCCTCCCTCAGGATGACAATTAAAAAGGTTGTCTAGGAGGATAATTTATCAGGGCATACCCATAGGGCACAGGCGGGCAAAACAGGAATTTTACTTTAGTCTTCAACCGTTTCCAAGTGCAGAAAGAAAGGATGATAGATGATGCTAGTGATCACTGGCAGCAAGATCATGACTATGGGACCAGAAGGTACCCTTCATAACAAGCATATTATAGTAGAAGGAGACTCCATTACAGCCATAAACGAAGCGGACATTATTCCGGCAAATGCTCAGCACCTGGACGCTGGCGATGGATATATACTACCGGGCTTTATTGATGCTCATACCCATATCGGCCTGGATGAGGAAATCTACCGGGTAGAAGGTGATGATGTCAACGAGACTACTGATCCGATAACCCCTCAACTGCAAGCGGTGGACGGCATCCACTTCCGTGATTTGGCTTTTCAGGATGCTCTGCGCGGCGGCATAACCCGGACGATGTCTATGCCGGGCAGTGCCAATGTTATCGGAGGTCAGGCAGTTTTCTTGAAAACATGGGCGGATCGCATGAGTGATATGGTATATAGAAATCCCTGGGGCTTAAAAGCTGCTCTGGGAGAAAACCCGAAACGGGTATATGGGGAACAGCAAAAGAAGACTCCTCGTACCCGTATGGCCAGTGCCAGCCTCTTAAGGGAAGCTTTCTATAAAGCCGCCCGCAATCTGGAGAAAGACACTTTGGATCCGGAAATTGAATATAAACAGATGCCTATCTTTAAGGTACTTAGAAAAGAAATGCCATTGCTGCTGCATGCCCACCGCACCGATGATATGCTGACTGCCTTACGTATCAAGGATGAATTTGATTTCGATATGATCATTCAGCATGCTACCGAGGGTGCCCGCATAACTGATGAACTGGTCAAACGCAATGTGCCAGTTTTCATCGGTCCTCTTTTGGTCAACCGGGCCAAAGTGGAAATGCAGGATGTGGCCTTTAAAAATGCTCGTTTGCTAAAAGAAAGGGGAGTTACTTTCAGTCTTATCAGCGACCATCCTGTAGTTCCCATAGAACATCTGCGTATATCGGCAGCTTTGATGGTCAGGGCAGGTCTGGATGAAAATACCGCTTTGAAAGCCCTCACTCTACATCCGGCGCAGGCCCTGAAGGTTTCCGATGAACTGGGCTCGATCGAAGTTGGCAAGCGGGCTGATTTAGTGGCATTCGATGGTCATCCTCTTGATTACCGCTCTTCAGTAAAATGGGTGGTAGTGGATGGACAGATCTGGCATAATAGCGGTGAACACTAATTTCATATGGATGGACAGGAAACATGAGGTAGTCACCATCCGGTAATCTGCACAATAGGATAGGGTGAAAGGGGGAAAGGAGACGTGAACAGAGGGGATACATTTACTCTTTATATGGACGGAGTAGCTCTAACGGTATGCGTGTTAGGATTCTATAATGAGGAGTACAGTGGCGAAGAGATGGTTATCCTGGCCATGGTCAGTCAGGAAAACTTGGTTCATGTACCCCTGGAAGATATACAGACTCTGTTTCCCCAGCGTAAGTATGTGAATTAACTCTTTGCAATTGCAGCCTAGATAGAGCGCAGGATAGGAGTGTCCCCTATTTTGCGCTTTAATTTTTTATAGCTTATCTTCTTCCTCNNTTCCTGCTGTACAAATTGTTTCCTGATGTTATGTTCCTGATCAACAGATAACAGCAGGCTCCAAAAAAGCAGATAAATTCCGCCGCATAGTGGCTAAAAGACACATTGAATACAAACTGCTGCACCAATATAGCGATCATGAGTGCCAATAGCAGCAAGGTGCAGGTTTCACTGGCTATTTTCCGTTTTTGTGCTACAGTTCGCTCATCCTGAATTAATTCTCTCATGGTGTCTCCTCCCAAAATAACTCATCTAAGGTTTTGCCCAGTGCTTTGCATATGGCAATGCAAAGTTTTAAAGAAGGGTTATACTTTCCCGCTTCGATCAATCCTATGGTTTGGCGTGTGACCCCTACCACCTGGGCTAGATCCTCTTGTTTCATATCCCGTTCAATACGGGCTATTTTCATCTTTATGTTTTTCATAGGCAACCTCCACATTGCATATAATAACATATAAATTACATTATGTAAAATATATATTGCATGAACTAGAGACGACAAAAGAAACTTGGGGTGTCCTCCCCAAGTTTATAGCAAAAGGCTTATTTTTATTGCCTAGAAAAACACATAGATTGACCTTACCTAAACGATCTATTGTTCAGAGGAATGCAAACCGTACTCGTCTACATCTGGGCACTACCTATATAAATAAGTACTCATATTAGTTCTTATATGAGGCTAGGGGATGAAATTTAGACGTTTGGCTTCAAACATTAATTCATCTCTAAAATCAGGATGGGCTATCTTGACCATTTCTTTGACCCGGGTTCGTAAATTTTGACCTTTGAGANNGTATAAGTTGAATAAAGAGTCAAGAATGATTTGCCGCCCTTGGAACGCCAGGCACCCTGAACAAAGTCCAATTGACCACCGGTTCCAGAACGTTGGGCAAAGGAAATGGACTCCGAGGCGCATTGACCGGTTAAATCTACTTCCAGAGTACCATTAACGGAAATCATTTTATCATTTTTTCCAATGATGTAGGGATCATTAACGAAGCGGGTGGTGTGCATTTCCACTAGAGGGTTATCATCTATAAAGTCATACAACTTCTGAGAACCAAGGGCAAAGGTGGCTATCCATTTATAAGGCATGAAGCTTTTCTTGGCGCTGGTGATTACTCCGGCATAATATAAATCGACCATACTGTCAGCTAGCATTTCTGAGTGGACACTCAGATCCTTTTTTTCCATGAGGAATTTGGCTACTGCATTAGGCATGCCACCAATACCTATTTGAATACAGGAGCCGTCTTCGACCATGTCGGCGATATATCTTCCGATCAATTCATCTTTTTCATTAACCGGAATCTCAGGCAGTTGAACTAAGGGAATGGTGTTCTCTACTAAGCAATCAACTTCGCTGATATGGATCTGGTTAGTGCCATGAGTGCGGGGCATATTTTCATTAACTTCCAGGACTATATGACGAATACCTGGGTTTTTAGCTGTCTCCCAGCCCCAGTCACAGTTGGTGCCGGTACTGAAAAAGCCATGTTTATCCATGGGTGCTACCACCATGCCAACAATGTCACACCGGCGGCATTTGTTAACCATATCCACCGATTCGCCCAGTCTTACCGGAGTATAGGTAAATAGGCCTTTACCCACAAAATCTCTTACTACCGGGCCTACAAAACCGCTGTCAATTACCACCCTGCCCACTAAGTCGGGATGGTATAAGTCAAACCATCTCACATCGACTCCACTGACAAAACTAATATCGACCAGGTTTTCTTCCTTCTTAATTCTTTCGGCAACGGCATTGATAAGGGCTAGAGGCTGCCCGTTTGATAATGGAGAAACCACCATATCACCGTTTTTGACCAGCTTGGCGGCTTCCTCCGGAGTAGTTAACTTTTGCTTATACATTTCTTTCCATCTTTGCATTATCAAACTCCTCCTTACTATTTGATCAACAAAGAAATCCCACAAATCACCTCCTTTTAATGACCACTAGGAAATCTCCGAGTTAATAAATATAAAATTCGAAATATTACAACATCTTAATTATATAACAAGATGTGATAAATGTTAATAATATACAGACCATGGACTGGACGGATTTGGCCGTGGGGTTTTGTACCATGGTATGCTTCTAGTAGGGCAGAATATACTGTCTAAATGAAGAAAGAGAGCGGAACTTGGCCGGTTTTTTCCGTGCGATACCGGGTGACAGCTCCAGACCGCCGAAGAAGTCCAAGGCTTACGTCCAAGTTTTTGAAAATTCCATTGTTACCGTTAAGAAAAACACTCGCTTCTGGCGCCGTCCCATAGCCATTATTTACATCAAGGTAAAAAGGAAAGGCGGTCGAATCTTGATCAATAGGCCACATTTAGAAAAAAATTAGAGGTGATGCTATTGATCAAGAGGTTTTGCCAAGTGGTCGCAGTGATGATTCTGGTGTTCTTCCCGGTTACATATATGGCTCAGGCCGCCAGCACCGTAAACATAAGCATAGACGGGAAAGACCGCCAACTGAATCCACCGGCTCAAATAGTCAATGACCGAACTATGGTTCCACTGCGTTTTATCGTGGAAGATTCGGCTTTGCAGGGGCAGGTCTATTGGGATCAGAGCCAGCAGAAAGTAGCCCTGGACTGCCGAGGCCATTACATTGAATTATTCATTGGTAGTAAACAAGCCCGGGTAGATGAAAAGGATCACACCTTGGATGCTCCCCCTTTCCTTTACCAGGATCGGACTTATGTGCCGCTGCGTTTCCTAACGGAAAACTTGGGTGCCCAGGTCACCTGGAATTCATTACAACGAAGGGTGAATATTCAGTTTGACCAAGTTCAGCCCCGGGTATTTGCCTATTACTACTACAGTCCCTGGGTGGAATTGGAACAGAATGCCCACCTGTTCACCGACATAGCTTTCCGTTGGTTTGAAACCAATAGCAAGGGCGAGCTTAATTACGAGTATAAAGCCGACTATGCCAAAACCTTAGCCTGGGCAAGATCTAAAGGAATACGCACCCATGCCAGCGTAGTTTTGATGGGCAGTGATCCCTTGCATACCCTTTTATCCAATGC